>Ga0075439_15993_pt1 | contig 23055 bp, 16 predicted proteins | sample MintriSingleCell_FD_74264 | JGI IMG/M metagenome (GOLD analysis project Ga0075439, IMG submission 74264) | Marine eukaryotic communities from Monterey Bay, USA to study complex ecological interactions - Minidiscus trioculatus JGI Plate_4_G5... | ecosystem: Environmental > Aquatic > Marine >... | reverse complement strand
GTCTTGGGAGGAGTCAGTAGCTCATAGTGAACACCACTAAGGTGGACAAGACAGATGGACATAGGAGGAGGAGTAAGGTATTCACCGCGGAAGTAGTACATGACAACCCAATTTACATCCTTATCGTAGAAAGCTACGGTTGTAGACTTGTTTGGGAGGTTATTGCCTTGGGGAGAATCAGAGTAGCAAACGAATGTTGTTTGATACTTGTGTGCAACAATTGGAAGGACAGCATTCGTATCAAACCAGAACTCTCCTTCACAACCGTTATCAAAGTTTCTTCCACGCTCGAAGATTCTGCTACCAATGTTGTTCATAACAATACGTCTGTTTGAGTTTGCAAACTCAGGTAAGCATTCACACTCAGCATCAACCACAGCACGACCAGTGGAAAATGCATCGTATTTTTGAGACAGATGATTGTATAAATCACGCCTGAAGTCAGTGATGTGCTTAGGTACATCTGCCAGTGATTTAGCTGTACCATTAGTTACCATGTCTTTGAGGAGGATTTGGTTCCCTGGAAGATGTGCGTTTAGCGTTTATGAAGAAAGAGCAACGATAGTAATACAAGTTAGAGCATATGATATGCAAGGGAACAAATGAAGAGGTTAAATGAAATGTTTTATAGATCACATGAATTCACATCATAAAACTAAACTGACGCAGACTTTCCTGTCATTACCAATCCAGTAATAGCACCTTTATATCCACAGTTACCATCACCATCAATGGGAATTCGGTTACCTATATCATCATACGAATCAACCACACGCAAACCTTTATTGACCTTAAATTCTTGAGTGTTTGAAGCAATCAAGTTTGGATTTGCATCGAAACCATCATCTTGTACAAGTTGTACCTCAGAATCATCATCAGAATCATCACCAATGACAACATGATGCACTTGTACATTATGTGCTTCTTCTTCGATTGCATCGGAAGCATCATCATCATCCTCAGGTGCTATATTTGCAATATCCCCGTCCTCTGCGTTGATACCATTGGCGTCTACGCTGGAAGAATCAGCACTATTACGTTGGTCACGAAGGGAGGTATAAAAATCTTCCTCTGACAGCGGGGGCACTTTCCTTAGTAGTTGAATAACTAGGTTGAAATTATCAGGAATCGAACGTAGATACTCCGTTGCTAATACTACTTTGCTAATGACAATGCGCATATTGGGGTAGTATTATTGTAGTAATAGTAATAGAATTAGAAGTAAGCAGGTAGTACATTATGTGAGAGTATATATTAGAGAGAGGAATAGTCGGCCGTATAGCCACTCATTTTTCTTGAGATCAAACATGGTCAAATCCAAATAGTACAAATTTTCTAAAAGTGCTGAGTCAAATTTGCAAAATTTGGGTTTACAAAAGTGCTAGCACAAAAGCGAGCGTAAAAGTTTCAATGTGGGAATAAAAAAATATTGGAATTAAAAATTGCTCAAAATGTTTAAAAATTGCTGAAAATTTTTAAAAAGTGCTGTTTTAAAAAGTGCTATCTGTAAATTTATGCTGCATAGGGCGGGCCTGGGCGACAGTGACAGTGGAAGTCAAGTAAGCGGCCTGGCGGCGGTGGAAGACATTGCAATTCAGGATGGCACCACTTGCATATATATTTATCAGGTTACTACCTCAGAGTACAAATAATAACGATGGTACATCATACAATGGAGGAGAAGATAAACTTCTAGTACAAGAATCATCACCAACATTTTCCAATGAGGAGTATAATACACTCATCGGTATTCACAATGAAAAGAATGAGTTGATTTCACCCTTGAAACGATTATTTTCCTTCCCTATGACAGATAGTAATGGTGATGATAATAATACAATGATACATACTGATGTATTTGAATCTACACTGTTCATAAATGAAGAAGAACCAGTTATTATTGATAAGAAGAAAACATACAAAAGTATATCAACTAATGAACTACTTCAATTAGCTGTTGAGAAAGAGTCGCCATATACTCACATGCTCAATCTATATCGTCAACAAAGATTAGATGCTCGTGTTCCAGGCAGACGTTTACTCCATGGTTCTAGTGGATCAAATGTTGATGAGTATACACTTCGGAGTAAACCAAGAGTGATCTTCTTTGACTGCGATGATTGTTTATACTTTGATAACTGGGAAATTGCAAAACATTTAACTGAAAAGATTGAAGAGCATTGTCAAAGTGAATATAATCTTCCAAAGGGATATGCATATACATTGTATAAGCAGCACGGCACTGCATTACGAGGATTGCTTGCAGAAGGACACTTAGAGAGAGATCCAGAATCGATTGACAAGTTTTTGCTAACAGTACATGATATACCGATACACAAACTATTAAAACCGGATCCACAATTGCGAAATATATTATTGAAAATCAACCCATCAATACGCAAGTTTGTATTCACAGCAAGTGTTTCACATCATGCACAGCGGTGTTTAGAAGCTCTCGGTATAGCTGACGTATTTGATGGAATCATTGATGTAAAAGATTGCAAGTTGGAAACTAAACATTCGTTAAGTTCATTTCAAGCGGCAATGGAGAAAGCGGGTATAAAAGATCCAGAGGGATGCGTATTCTTAGATGATAGTTTGAAGAATATAGAAATGGCAAGATCAGTCGGATGGAGATCTAGCAAGTATAGATTGTTTGTGTATGATATGATATGTTTTCTACTGTATCTAATGACTACTTATTGCCTCTCATTTCAGTTTTAGTTGGAAGAACAGGTCGTGATTGTGGCAAGGAAATCACCAGTGAACATGCTGAAGTGGAAATCGACCGAATACATCAATTACCTGAAGTTTTTCCAGAATTATTTTAGGTACAAAGCGAATACTATCATATTGAAGCGAGTCATACAAGTTAAGAATTCATATTGGTAGTATCACTTCTTATAATTCGATGACGTCGTTCAAGCTCCATGGAATTTAAAGATCGTGTATTAGATTTCACAAGTGCAGATAAAGATCGTCTCTTGCCGGATACTGCTCTCTTGCTGTTCTTGCTTGTTGATGGTTTGTTAATTGAAAGCTCGTAGTGATCTTCAGCATGTTGTAGAATATGCTTTCGTGTTGCCGATGCATCTCTATAATTGAGTGTAAGAGAAGATGTTGGACTAGTGGTTGTGTTGGTCTTTTTCTTTTGCTTTGTTGGTTTGTTCTTGTGGATAGCCTTTCTACTGCTGCTACTACTAGGAACTGCTGTAGAAATTGCTGCAAAATGTCTTCTTGCTTGCTGTTGGTTTATCAATTGAAAGCTCATGCACACCAAGTAAGTGATCTTCAGAATGTTGTAGAACATGCATTCGTGTTGCCGATACATCTCTATAATTGAGTGTAAGAGAAGATGTTGGACTAGTGGTGTTGGTCTTTTTCTTTTGCTTGTTGATGGTTTGTTCTTGTGGATAGCCTTTCTACTGCTGCTACTACTAGGAACTGCTGTAGAAATTGCTGCAAAATGTCTTCTTGCTTGCTGTTGGTTTATCAATTGAAAGCTCATGCACACCAAGTAAGTGATCTTCAGAATGTTGTAGAACATGCATTCGTGTTGCCGATACATCTCTATAATTGAGTGTAAGAGAAGATGTTGGACTAGTGGTGTTGGTCTTTTTCTTTTGCTTTGTTGGTTTGTTCTTGTGGATAGCCTTTCTACTACTACTAGGAACTGCTGTAGCAATTGTATCCTGTAAAATGTCTTCAATCACTGGTAGATTTAGTCAGAGATCAAATGACGATGACTTGTCATTTCTTGTTGACTTGAACCTTGGTTTTGTAACTCGTTATGCTTATAATGTGCTTTGTTTGCTTTGCTCTACAAGACTTAGTTTGTCTGCAATGTCTTGTCGTTCCGAAGGAGAGAGACAAGTAGTCATGCCATTATCTCTTTGCTGAGCATTGCCAAGCATGTTTAGTAGATAGATGCTCCTCTTCATCACGCAGTGTTTCTATATTGCTAATGAGACTTGAGACGGAGTCGATCCTAGCCTGTTCCTTTTCTTTCTCCTTAGTTGCAGTAGATGTGCTACTTCATTCCGTTCTTGCTCTTCTAATAAAGTTTGAGTTGATGCATTGGTTTCATTTTCATCTCCACTTCCCGTTTCATTGATAAGTGTCATCTTCACCTCGGTTCTATCACTATAATCTTTAGACTTCTTCATTCTTCACCTTCTTCTTGACTCCACGAATCATCATCATCCCTTGCATGAAGTCGTAGGCAGAAGGAAGTGAATCTACGTCGCAACAACCTTCTTCTTCTTTCCTTGATGACGACGAGGTAGTTCTTTATGCTCGAGTTCCATACGTTGATTCTCTTCGCCCATTACACCTATATCAATCTGATACGAGAGTAATGCTGCATTGAACTCCAATCTGAAAACATTTGCCAATGTAGTACTTCTTGAGATATCATTGACATTGCTTCCTCAAGCCATCAATGAGAAGTAGCAGTGATGTAGTATCATTATTATTATTGGAAGAGTTGAAGAGGACTTGTTGTTTGCAGTCATCATTTGTTTGGTATAGCTGTGGGGTGAGGGGTGAATGTATTGTGTGACGAGTAGTCTGTAGGTAAGTACAGTAAGTATACGTATCACTTCTTTCTCATGGTATCACGAGTACTCTCAAAATATCACTTTTTCAACTCAACTCACAAGACCACATCGATCAACAACTCAAACTGTTAGCAACTATTAGCAATGGGCAGCTGCCAATCATCAAGTTATTACAATAATAAGGACGAAGGGAAAAGTAGACGAGCCGCCGGTGTACTAAACACGGGCATTAGCATCTTTGAAGTGAGTCTCATTCATTTCTGTAAGGTATGACTTCTACTTATTAATTCCTCACGACCAATGACACACTTCTCTTTCTTTCATTCATCATACTCAGCCTCATCCACAAGACTTTACCAAGTCTCCCGAGTCTACTAAAGACAACGAGGATTGCACCATACGAGTAGGAATAGTACCAATCTGTTGGGACTCTGCTCGAGCTGAGGATAGATTCTGTCTCGTCAATTTACAAAGCAAAACATACACTGTAATCCCAAGGTAGAAGATGGGTTGCCTGCATTCAAAAGAACAAGGCATCAATGACAACAGTTTGTTGAAAGTGGATAGTCCATCGTCTGTGTATTCTGATCAGCAACAAAACAATGTAAATGGTCGACTGGGTATTGCACCACGACAATTACCAAACTATAACAGCAGTGGTAAAATCCTTTCATTCGGCAGCAGTAGTAGCTCGTCTATTAATAATGATAATAACAACGATGAAGGAAAGGATACAACTCCCACTCTGCCAAGCATGGCTGATTATTATCCCTCGAGGTATAGGTTGATTGAACAATGTGCTATTGGGATACAAAACATTCAGGCATCAAGTATGTTCATCTCAGACGATTCAGAGTCAACAGACTTGTCACCTGACATTGATTTGACTCCGGCAACAAACATATCAGATGATTCATCTATTACTTCTTGTTCTCCAGATGCCGAGAAAGCTGAGGCGGCCGCAAGTAAGCAGTCAGTGAATGATAACACCGAAGAAAGTGGTGTTGTGAACTGGCTGGAAGAGTCAAATGCAACTTTATTCACTTCAACCTCTGCTACCTGTGAGAAGAAGTCGTATGGTTCTCCCTATTATCCTTTATCCACTGCAACTGAATCAAGTAATCTACCTTCTTCTCACTGTGTTGTAAACGATTATATCATTTTATCTGAGCTCGGTACGTCTTCCATTGTCAATTAGTATGCCGTTAAAGACTTCGTTAACTTACATCATTCAACTTTCTTCCCAGGAGCAGGAGCACATTCCGAAGTGAGACTTGCTAAACACAAGGCAACAAACAATCTATTTGCGGTAAAGATTATGAATAGAAAGCTAATTGAGCAGAATGCCCTTGACATTCAAGGAGAAATATCAATCATGAAATCTTTACAACATCCCAATATCCTTCGCTTGTATGATGTGATTGATGACCCAAAAGTGAACAAAGTATATTTGATAACTGAGTTTTGTCAGCAAGGTGATTTGATGACTCTCATCCAGGCAAGTGATCTAAAGGAGTTGGAAAGTATCATCAAGACAGACATTTCTAGTGACGATGTACTCAGACGTATCTGTTGCGAAATAATAAATGGATTGCATTTCCTTCACCAAAACAACATTAATCATAACGACATCAAGCCTAGTAATATTCTGATCTCACGAGATGGCACTGTTAAGCTCGCTGACTTTGGAGTTAGCCAAACTAGACGAGTTCGTCTTGATGGATTTGCAGGTACACCTTTGTTTCAAGCGCCAGAGGTTGTTCAAGGATATGCCCACGATGGTCGAGTCGCTGGAAAGTCCGCGTTCGTATTCTTTGTCTTGTGAATTCAAGTGTTCAATATGATGTCTTGGTGATTTGAGTGTTTCATTTGGCCTTCATGTATCTTTATTTGATTGCCTTTGTAACCCACATGTACTAACAGAAGTTAATATCACCTCCTCTCTTCATCTTCAAACTGGAAATCGCGCAGATGTATATAGTCTTGGAGCCACTATATATTGCATCAAGTTCAAGAGACCCCCATTTTACGGTCCACAAGGCGGCAATAATAATATGAAACTTAGGATATTGCATGATCGAATTATCAATGCACCATTACAGTTCCCAGACGGTGTGGATGGCCAGTTAAAAGATTTAATTTCAAGGTTGATGTGCAAAGATGAATTTAAGAGACTTCATCTGCAAGATGCCTTGAAACACCCATGGATTCAAGCATCCCCCAATTCTTCTTGAGAGCAAGCTATGTAGCATAACATAAACATACATCTTCATGGGATGATACTCGTGCCATTGCCAACGTTCAAAGTAGCAGCCCAATCTCCTCGTTCTCTCAATAGTACACGATACGAGTTTAATGTGTCATCAATATTGGTATAACACCCAACTAGATGTCTTTGACTCTCATCAAAGCTTACTCCTTCAGCTGAGAAGAAGGCACGACGTCCATGAACCATTCTCCTATTGTTAAAGACGAGCATCTCACCAGGCTGAAGCTTATGTTGCCAAGTAAAGTCTTGAGCATATTGAGATAACTTATCATCATTATCGTCGTTTGTGTTACCATTCAAGAGTCGTTCAAAGTCGGCATATGCTTCATAATATCTATCCACTTGATGGGGAGGAAGGCATACAGGTGCCTCAAACGGAGGACTCCAAAACACTGCTGTGATTTCTCGATCAATATCACTATTATCTCCTCCAGCCAATACAATATGTGGTCTTCTGTATGTCATACACGCTCCATCTCGTTGCTTGACAAATGTTGCAGGACATTTTACCAAGCACTCAAAGCTTTCAGGTCGCAACTCTCGTAATTGATATGCCGCCGCCATTACATCAATTAACGTACTCTCACCACCCACCACGCCACTTCCATTGGCAATACAATGTAATAACTGCATACCCGGTGGTGATTCATAATATGCCAAATCTTGATGTGGACATAATGCCGATGATGTGTATGCGACATTATTCGAATTACGTTCACCTACTCGAACATGGAAGATGTTACCATATAATGAACCGTGTGAGAGATCTCCACCTGACATTGCTTTAGCAATCCTTGATACTGGTAAATCATCTTCTGACATGGATTCAATAGTTTGACATAATTGTGATACTGAAGAGGTAATGCCGTTTTGTTGTTGTGAGTTTGTTGACATGGGAGTGTTGGAAACGATTGCAGCTCCATCTTGAAAGACAGAGTGAAGTAGTTGGAATAATCCTTCTTGTATAACCTGACCATCATCATTAATAATTGATTGATACTTTACATTTATTAGTCCATTATTCTCATCATGCAATGATTTCTTCTCATTCTTATTAACAGAATAGCATAGAGGTGGACCATGTTGACGAATGGCATTGATTGGTTTCACTTCTGTGTTACGCTTGCGTTCAAGTCTTGAAGTATCATTATACTGAAACCTCTGTAGCCATTCTACATCATATATCGATACAGTTGTGTTAGAATTGTTGTCAATCCATTTAACTTTGAGATATGGCCGAGTAGTAGTATTCTGTTGCTTTTCATTGTCATCTGTTGTTGTTGATGATGATTGAGTAACTGCTTCTGCTCGTATCCAAGCCGGATACTCTCCATAAACAGCCAATGGATGACAACAATCTTTCATAGTTGGTCCTGGTACATTTACAACTTCATTATCACTCTTATTTTTTGTTAAGCCAAGGGTTGACTCTTCATCGATATTGCAATAAATGATACTAGCCTCCTTAATCTTTGGACGTAAATTGGCAACATATTGTCCCGGAGTTGATGTTCGTTGTCCAGATGGTAATAATACATGTTTTGGATCATTCGACCATAACCATGATGCATGATATGTAGTTGGTTGATATAATGTCGATGTATTTTCATTGCAACTTCTTGTTGAGAATTGAATTGTTATATGTGCACCATTACTATTTATCCGTGCGATACGGATACCCTCTTCATTATTTCTACTGCTGTTATCATCCTCAGTATATTGTTGGTCATCCAGTATTGCGCATTGAGATGAAAAGTAGGATGAACATAATTTATTGTTAACTGTAGATCGTGGTGCATGAACACATGAGATGTGTTGAAGATTGTGTCGCCCTACACTACCCCTATGTATGCCTATTAAATCACCAAATAGTATTGACGACCGACGAATTACATTACTACTGCCACAACGAAGACGGTACGCCATTTTTATGAGATATTATGATGGATAAGTAGTAGAGTAAGTACGGCAAACTTAGGCAAACTCTTTATGTCATGTGCGCGCATATAAACCGGGGGTATCCTTTTTTGTTGCTTGATAACTTCATAATTTTCCCGCATAATTCTCCAAACTTTGTTATTGTGTGGAGGTGTTTATAGGCATTGTATTCAATAAATTGATGTTATTCACCGGGGCATCGTATTCTATTAGTTTGCCGAGAAGGAGGTAGAGTAATATTAGGCGGAGAGTGGCTTATCGATTAAAAGACAGGTACAAAATATCTCCTCAAAAACTATACTCAAACATTAACTTTGGTATAGGTATTATACTTTGATTGATTAAGTATGTCTGGGTTTGGTAATACAAGTGGGTTTGGCCAGCCATCAGGTGGTGGCTTTGGCTTTGGCCAACAACAGCAACAATCCCAACAACAGCCGCCATTGTCATTTGGTCAACAAGCAGCTCAACAACAACAACAAACATCAGGATTTAATACCCAACAACAACAACCTACGTCAGGCTTTACTGGTTTTGGCAATACTGCTAATAATACCACTCCTCCTACTGCTAATAATAACATGGGTGGATTTGGTAATAGTTCTGGTTCAATGCCATTTGGCCAATCAGGAACATTTGGACAGCAGCAACAGCAGCAGCAGACAACAACATTTGGTTCATCCCCTACAAATACAAATGTTGGATTTGGTTCTTCTCCCTCAGTTTCTGGAGGATTTGGTTCAAATAATACTAATACAAATAATGCAGGATTTGGTGGTGGTGGTAGTAGTAGTTTTGGTAATCAAACATTTGGACAATCACAACAGCAGCAGCCGCAGCAGTCTGGATTTGGAAATACAACATTTGGTCAAACACAGCAAACTAATACACAGAGTTCAATGCCCTTTGGCCAAAGTTCACAACCTTCATCATCTGGCTTTGGTCAAAGTAGTTCACAATCGTCATCTGGCTTTGGATTTGGTAATACAACAGCATCTCCACCATCCTCAGCTGCTCCACCAATAATGTTTGGTTCAAGTAATACCTTTAATAATACAAATAACAACATGATGGGATCATCCTCCACAAATATGGCAGGATTTGCACCAGCTACTTCTACAACACCACCCATTACTAATAATGCCAGTGGAGGAGGAGGTTTTGGTATGTCGTCGTCGACGAATAACACACCTTTTGGGGGAGGAAACAACACTACCCCATCAACTGGATTTACTAGTGGTTTTGGGGCATCATCGTCTACTAATCCACCTTCAACGGGATTTAATGCCCCATCAACTGGATTTGGAGGATCATCAAGTACTACTAACCCATCAACAACTGGATTTGGTGCATCTAATCCACCTTTTGGGGGAGGGAACAATAATGCTACCCCATCATCAAGTGGATTCAATGCTCAAACATCGAGTGGATTTGGACCATCAACAACAAACACGTCAACCGGATTTACTGGCGGATTTGGTGGACATAACAATAATAATGCCTTTGGTACACCATCCAAGAGTTCCAACAATGAACAATTCAAATCAGCAGCAACACCCTTTACTCAACGTATACCCCGTAAATCTAGTCAACATCAACAACAGCAAGGAGGAATGATGATGGATGCCAATGCAACACCATTTCAACCGTCATCGAATGTAGGATCATCCCCTCATAAAGAATGGAAACGTTCAGAAACAAAAGATGAAACCAAAGTTGAAATGTTAGATGATGATAATAATGGCGGCGGCGGCGGTGATGAACAACTGGCAGCACTTCGTGCTAAGATACAAGCGAAGCGTAAGAAGTTGCAACAGATGAAGAAGAATGATGGATCAACTACATCGGCTACTCACATGCATGCGGCGCCTCCAACAATAACCAAGAAGAAGAAGGCAAATCACGGAGGAGAGAGTGCAGTAGCTCTCAATAATGGTCCGACTACGAACGAGGAACTAGCGGCCAAGAATGCACTACGGTTCGGTACCGCAAATAATAATAAGACGTTGAATAATCTACTCCCCACGGACCTGAAGACAAAGTCCAATAACGATGAAGGTACAAGTGCTTTTAGTACTCCTATACAGAGTGGTGACGAAACAGAGGACGACGGAGACGGAGATGACATGGATGGTAATCGAGATTTGAGTAATGCCAAGTCTTTGGGTGAGTAAACATATCATCATAATAATAGTTGTCTTTTTATTCAGTCCAATTTTCTAACCCTTGTCTTTTTATTGCCTTTATACAGTCGGAGTATGTCTGAGCATGTGCCCAGATGAGGAACTGCTACGGAGAGAAAGAGAGGGTGACATTCAATTATTAGAGGTGACCGATCCAGGAGGTCTACATCCCAAGGAATGGACACTGCGCGACACGGCTGTTAAACGATTCCGTCGATCGGCTGCTGACTTCAAGCTTGACATTCCTGAGCTTGTTCGTCCGCCAGAGGTATTGGAACGAGTTTGTGGTTATTTAGAAGAATGGGTAATGGAACGAGATAGACAGGGAATTGACAAACGATGGGCACAGCAGCCATCTGATATCCCCCCACCATTAGACGTGTACCAATTTGTTTGGGATAGAACACGAATGATTCGAAAGGATTTCATCCTACAGAATTATATTGGTACCGGCGGACGATGCGATGCCAGAGCAGTCAGATGCCATGAACGTATAGCAAGATGGCATGCCATGTGTGAACATCAATTAAGTCATGTGCCAGACTTTGTTGCACATCAAAGTCAACAGAACATTGCCGAGCTAGGTCAGACTATGAAAAGTTTGAATAATTACTACGATGATTCTACCAATAGATCGCTAGTGGAAGTTGATACCTCCAACATTCAAAGTGAAAGATTAGCAACAGCTGCCGAGGGTGGCAAAATTTCTGATAACTGTGTTCAGGGTTGTGCTTCCGATATTATCATGGGGAAACACCCTGTCGACTTTGATGGCAAGCCACTTGCCAATGATGCCCAAGCCAAAGATATCTCGTCACGGATAATAGGGAGTAATGGCGTCAAATCAGCATCGCTTGGCACCGCAGAGCCTGAAATGAGAGGTTTATATATACTCTTGACATTGAATAATGAAGGTGGAATGGAGGTACTTAAGTTCAGTGCAAGACTGTGTGTTCAGAGACCTACCATATTCTATAGCAAACCAGTTCAGCTTGCCTTGTCAATATTCCAAGCTCGTAAAGATCACAATTATGCCAAGTTTTTCAGTCTGTTGAGAGCACCCTCAACACCTTATTGTAAGTTGAAAAGTTTTCTTGTATTACTTGCACTTGATCACACCATCTACTAACCATTTGCATTACAATTCCAGTATTTTCATGTATCATGTTCAAGTATGTGGCAAACATGCGCAAAGATGCACTGACGATAATGTCGAAAACATATGGTGCCAGACACAAGACAACGGGAGAGCCATTCTTTGATTCATATCCGCTTGAGAATCTAGTACAGTTATTATGTTATGAGGATGTAGACGAAGCCAAGGCTGCCTGTCAACATTATGGATTAGTTGTTGAGGGAGACCAAGTGATGTGGAGACATGGCAAGTTTAAGGAACCGCGATGTCCCGAGAAGGGTCATATCATTAATCTGATACCAAGGAAGATGATACAAACAATAGAATCCAAACTACAAGGAGCTACAAGATTGTCAGTTTGCAGAGGTGGTGTGAGTGGAGAAGGTGCAACCTTGTCTGATGCAGATTGTGGTGGTACCCAAGGGGCAGCCGTTGAAGTAGATCGTAAGAAGGCCCAAGAAGCTGCTGAGCAAATGCGAAAGGAGGCAATGAAACATCAACTCGAGGCTGACGCCAAAGCGAGAGAACAGGCAGAACTTATCGAGAAAGAAAGACTTAAACAACAGAAACTAGAAGCTGAAAAAAGGTCTCGAGCCGAGGCTGCGAAACGGGCTGAGATGGAGAGGTTAGAAATGGAAAGACTTAAGCGTGAGCAGCTCTTGGCCGAGCAGAAGCGAAAAGAGGAAGAGGCTAAACGGTTGGCCGAGGCCAAGGAAGCTGCAATAAGAGCGGAACGCGAACGACAGGAACGAGAAGCTAGGGAGAGGGAGATTGCTCGTAAGAAGGCAGAAGAAGAGAAGAAGGAGATGGAACGACAACGATTACTAGCCAAACAGCGCGAGGAAGAGGCACGTAGGCTAGCACAGATCAAGGCCGAAGAAGAGCGTATCGAACGGGAGCGATTAGAACAAGAAGAAAGGCGTAGACTAGCTGAGCTTCAAAGAAAAGCTGAAGAAGAACGTATACGCAAAGCTCAAGAGGAAGAGGAACGTCGTGTTGAGTTGATGTGGCGTGAGAAGATTGAAAAGGCTAGGAAGATATTAGTTTGGCGTCTCTGGAGGAAACAAATGCAAAAACACAATACACTTCAACAATCACAACGATGCTTGGATAGCTTGGACCCCACCACAACTCAATATCCTACCACACCCATCATGACGGAGGTCTCAATGGGCACCCTTATCAATCAAAGTGCCTTGACTCACAAGAAGATAGTTGATGATTTGGAGACCAAGATGTTTCGACTCGCAACAGCATCAAGATGTCCCATCGATATTTCTTCCTTGGTTGCAGAGTGTCTCATCAATTCTTCAGCTCATCCGAGTAACATTGGTCTTCCTCCTTCTATGCAACCAAGTAAGAAAATCATTCTATTCAAGCTTGCAGTATTACTCCCAAAACGAGCAAACGGCATACACATTTATGATACATTACGCATGTGGGTAAACTCACATCTTCGCCTTGGTCATGTATTTTCACATACGTTTACTAAACTTGGACAACAGATTGAAGTTCGTTCTGTCGCAGTACTCGGAAACGAGGGCGATGATTGCAACGATTGTAACGCTGCGCTATTCTTGCTCCCAGTTGGTGATAACGTGTCTTCACACATTGAGTTCCCAGAGCATGCAGAGGAGTTGATTGCTTGTAATGTTTCTCGTATGGTGTTGATATTGAAGGATGAAGAGGAAGCAAGTAATGCGAGTAATCTTGACACTGACGCCATTCTTGATCACCTAGTTGGAAGAAGCTTACAACACGGCTCTAGTCAACAACGTCCTGGCGTGGTATCTCCCAAGATGTGTCATTTAGATCAAGCTTTTAAGAAGTGTTGTGAAACACTTGTTCATTCACATATCAACAGTTGCGCAGAAGCTGAGATAAACTCACACATTGACCCATCACTTGTGCGAATATCACTTTCAAATGTGGGTCTTCTTTGTCTTCAACGTTTACTCCAGAGTATAGATGCAAGTTGTAGTAAATCTCCAGTCTTTAGTTCATGCAAGCAAGCCCTTGTGCTACTGGCTGAGGAGTTGTCAAAGGTCTGCAATAAACTTCATGAGGTGATGAACACTTGGCCACCTTTGGAATTTGATGAAGACGGTTTAAGAAGTGGTACTATACCGTTATATTTTGATGGACAGCATGATCTTCCCTACGATTGGCATTCACCTTTACCAAATATCAAACAAAAGATATTTGATATCTTTCAAGACTTGCTAACGAGTGAGTCCTTGACAGAGTTTGTGAATAGATCTGCCCACAAACTATCTCTATCACAGAGACAAGAGTTATTTACCTTGATTGACAATGATGAAATAGATCGCTGTCTTGTAATTATTGTATCCCTGATTCTTGATGGCAAACTGGCTATTGACACGAGGAGTGACGACGAGGCTATGTTATATCTTCCAATCAAGTCATTATCAGATGTTATCGAACGTGTTTCTGCCTATGAGTCACCATCAACACCACAACCCATACTGGTTACACACATCCCAAGCTACCTCTACCATCAAACGGCAACATACATGAATGATGCCGAAGAAGAAAAAGAAAATGATACTGAAAATATCATTGAAACACCACTGCTAAGTATTGAAGGAGAAGCTACAGTTGTAGCTGCAACTAAGCGTAAGCCACAGGAAATGATGGAACAAGAAACACCTGACAATGAAAGAGTGAAAAGAATTCGATCAAATGAGACCGAGGAGGAACGAAGATCTCGAGACTACACGTCTTTCTTGGAGTCTTTACTCTAAAATAGACATGTGTGATTACTTATAGTGGATATGAGTTTAACTGTAGTAGAGTAGATGATTGAGATAGAGGAAGATAGGGTCACAAAAGAGCGACTGGTCATGGTATCTTTTTGGGTATCCTTGATATATGTCATGGTTGTCATAGATAGATGTTGTAGTGATATATTATATCATACATTCGGCTAGTACATTATAATACAATTTAAAGGTAGTGCATTCAACCCCTTTTGTGTTCGGTAACGGTGGTCTGCAATTCCGAGGCTGATTTCTATCCCTCATTAAATTTTCTACTGTCTTTTGCAAGCAGCCCTTCTATCATAAGCAGTAAGTATCTATCAGCTCCTTCCCAAACAATGAGCAGCTCACTTCCTCCGCCACCTAAAATGTCAGGTGTAAACACACCGAGTGGAGGATCATCATCACAAGTAGCATCAAAATATCAATCTGGAGGCAGTACTAAAACTCCAAAAAAGATTACAGTAACTCCAACAAAGAAAGGAGGTACTACTACTAATATATTATCTACATCATATGAAACATATGCACCTCGTACTACTGAACAGCGTGCTAGATTGGCAAGAATTGCAAGTTTGACAGCTGGGCCATCTGCAGTTTATGCAGGTGAAGAGAAAGTTAATGACAATGAAACAGATGAAAGTATAGTAGTTACATTAGCAGAGGCAATGTGCCCTCCAATATCATCTAGTATGAGTAATAATTTGGATAAGAAGTTATCACCAGTTGATGAATCTATCCATACAACACTGCAACAAACTTTAAACAAAACACAAAACTTATCAACATTAATAAAACACACTGCCAAACTCCGATTGGCATTGCATGCATCATTAAACATTGCCAATGATGTCTCGGCTCGACATGCGGACTTACTTCGTCATTCAGGTGAATTAAGCGCAGCCGCCGAACGATTACAACACGAGGAACAGGTACTAACCAAACGTGCAACTGAAATAGGTTTGCCATTACAACACTATGATGCTGTCGATTCAATTGGTATATTAGTGGGTATATTATTCAAGGATGGCGGGAGAGTTACTGTACGGGGTATTCCAAAGATTAATGTTAATGATAATATGGATGAATTTGTTACTATATTGAGTAAAATTGATGATGCTGTTGAGTAAGTCCTTCAATGTTTGTGCATATCATGTGCATGAGATGTGTTCACTAACCACTCCTCTTTCTCCCTTTTCTCACATATTCAATAGATTCTTTGGTGACTCTGGAGGTGCAGAAGTGTTTGGTAGACCGGGTAGTAGTGCAACTGGTGTTGGTGGAAGAGGTCGTAGACCAAGTGGAGCCGGTGACAATCGAAGGAAAGAAAAACTAGCAAAAGAACAGGCATTTGACGTGCATGCCTCGGGATCTGCAGAATATTACCGTCGGGCATGCGCATTGCAAGATGCCGCATTGGAATTATTACGTGTTGGTGTTGCTGATCGTATAACACAAACATCGAATCAGATTCAAGATGCTTTACATATACCAAAAGTGCCAATCGCCGCGGACAAGCTGGAAGCTTCACTGGTATACACACGATATCACGGTATATCCAAACGCTCTAATGCCTTAATATCAATTGCACGAAAGCGATTAGATGCATTGGGTAATGGTAGTGTGGCGGCAACAAGTTATGAAGATCTGCTAACGCTTTGTCGCAATACATATTGTCTTGCACGTGAGACATTACTTACTACGACCGTTCGAACGCATATGGATATACTAAAAGAACGGCATGGTTTAGTTGGTATGACTAGATTGGCATCTGTCTTTCTTATTCGATTGTGTACTGTTGAAACTGCTTTGTATTTGGATTTCTTTGGCGATGCCAAGAAGAAAGCGAAAGGGGAAGAGGAGGATAAGGATGCCGTTGACGAGGAAAAGGAAAGTAGCAGTGGTGAGGGCAATGATATGGATGATAAGGGAACTAGCTCCACTCAGCTCAAACGAATGGGATCATCGACTACTCATCCCGCCGCGGCTGCTCTGGCCTCTCAGGTTTTATCGGAAGATGCAACTTATCGTGATGCTGAGTTTCAGAGCATGTTGAGCGCTTTATGTTCATCATTACATCGTACTATTCGAAGAGGATTAGTTTCCGTCCTCGACCTCGATGTTTTATGTCAGGTTGTTAGTGTATTACGAGAAGAACGAAGTGCTGCCAACTCTTCCCCAACGACATTGGCTGCTGCTCGAGCAGTATCAGCGGTCATTCAAGATGCACAAGAACGTCTCATCTTTTGTGCCAACAACGCTTTACATAAAGAAGTTGCAAGGTTCAAGCCCACACCAAACGATCTCAACTATCCGGGTAAATTGCTTGGTGAAAAGCCAAAGACTACAATTATTAATGATGACGACGAAGAGGCAAATGCAGACTCAGAAGGTGATAAGAAGGAGAACGAAGCAGCAGAGGATAAAAAGGAAGATCAGACACCAGTTGATGATGCTGTTGCTGCTCAACTGCGTGTTTACGAATCATGGTTCCCTCCAATGAGAAGTGTGCTTAGGATCTTGTCAAAGATCTTCCGTGTTGTAGAACCTCGAGTCTTCGAAGACATTGCATTACAGTCTGTTCAATCTTGTACTAAAAGTCTTAAGGATGGGAGTATCTTTATCCTAAGAAACAGTGGTCAGATTCATGCAGATTTGTTCCTTGTGAAGCACTTGTTGGTAAGTTATCATGTCTTATGTATTATATGCCTTTCTTTTGTGGTGTTGTACATTCATATCTGACAAATATCAACATTTATGTGTCGACATAGATTCTCCGAGAGCAACTCAGTCCATTTGATATTCAACTACGGTCCGTGGAAAGACAGCTCGATTTCAGTGAAGCTGGGAAGGCTGTCACTCGCTTCCTGGCCAATCGGAATCGACGTCTGTTTAGTATGAGCACAGAAAATGCACTCGTCACACTCCTTCGAGAGGGTGTGTCTGTACAAGAGTCTTCAGTTGATTCCAAGAGAGACTTGGAAGATTGCCTTCGATCGGCATGTAATGATTTTATTGAACACACTTCTGCATCGCTACTAGGTCCGATTGCAGGACTTGTAGATCAATGCAAATCGGCCGAATCAACATCAACTGACTTACTGATAAAGGCACCTTTTATGAATGGTGTCCTTGTCAAGGGTGTATTCTCAAATGCTAATGAAAGTCTTGATGGACAACTTGAAGATGTTTCAAAACAAATGAGTTTATATCTTGAGAATACAGCAACTCAAGGTATTTTGATGAAGCCAGTTGTGAGGAAGATTAATCGCTCACTTGAGGAGGCTAAACGCTTTATTGGTGAGACAACTGACGGCGAGAATGATTGGGATGCCGAACTAAGGGCTGATATTGTTAAGTCGCTTGAGGAATTCGAGAGTAAGGTGAAGATTATAGCAAAGAAGTAGATAATTGTAGGAATAAGATAGTTTGTCTAACTTTTAGTTAGTTTATTTACCACGGTCCGTGATACATAGGATGGTTAGCTGGATCGAATCTGTTGATATTTTGCCGTTCAACTTCCCGATTCCTCAACAGCTCCCTTCTACGCTGTAAGATGACTGCTGCTTCCTTGCCATCAGCCACAGTAAATATCCGATAGTGTGTTCTCCAGAAGATACAGATGACAGTTGTCGATACAATTGCATATTGAAATAAGTTGACAAGAGCTACAAAGCTCCAAGCAGGCTGTAGAAAGTCTAGTACCTGTGTTGAGGCAAATACCTCTAGAACGTTTCTTCGAATAGTCCTTGAGACCATGGGAATATAACTTGCTGACAACAGTGCCGAAGTGACGATGAAGTAGAAGTAAAGTCGACAATAGAACATTGAAATAGGACCTAACCACAACCTGTCAACGATATTTGCAAATCTCGGACTGAAGAATATGTGCAGCATGAGTGTTTGTTGTAGCTGCCAGAACGCTAAAGCAACTCCATTTAAACCAGTAGTTGGCCACTTCAGCACCCCAATTGATGTAGTCAATATGCTTCTATGTGTGGTACATTCATCCGCAGGACAGATTCCTTCACACGCAGCGATGAAGAGAGAGACCAATAAAAAGTGTGCAAACGTAGACGCAGCCCTAATCAATGAAGTGGGATCTGATAAAGAAGATACAAGCACTTCCCACTTATTCCTTGGAAGCCTGACTGTACGGACATATCGACAACCACAAGTTTGACATGATGCAACAGGGGAACAGAATCTTCCTAGATGATCAATGGCAACAACGCTGTCCTCTTCTGCTTGTCCATGACGTATTGGAATTGTATTGTCATAAGATATCCAAACTCTTGGTGCTATGGTATATATATTGGATTCATGTGCTGATGTGGTGGGATCATGTGTCTTTCTTCTCGAGGAGTTGACTAATATTGACCAAACTCTGTTGAGATGTATCTTGAGCTTCTCGAAAGGCTCGTATTTGGGTACTAATTTGAGTTTCTCTTCAAGGCACCGCCGATGGACAAGCTCTGGACAATTACAAGGCGTCATCCATGTATTTCCAACACCGATTTGCTTTTGAAAATTGCGCAAGAAAGGAGACCGACCACGCTGGTTTCTTGTTGACTCTTCTTCAGTTCCAGTAGGACTGCAATTAGAATCCTCAAACTCTACCATTAGATCAATTCGATCACATATTGAACAACGCAAGCATCCGACCCGACGCTGACGCAAGAAGCATGCCAATTTCCATGCACTCATATTTGTTGCTGTATCCCGTAGGCTATTGATTTCATCAAGCAGTGATATATTGCTCGTACTCTGTAAATGTTTTGGTGATGCTCCATCATTATCATCTGTGTTTGAGGAAGATACATCCGTATCACTCAACCTACGTGATAATACAGGTCCAATTACTCCGCCATCTCTTCTCCGTCTTCTCCTTGCTGTAGCCCGCTCTCCCGATGTGGCTAATGGTTTAAACCCAACAACAAAATACAGGTACTCAGCTATCTCTGGCAATACTGAAGTCTTCAGTATACGCATGATAGCTGGAACTGGATACTGAGAATGATGTGTATCAGTGGGATATAAAAGTCCTCTATGTTGTGGTTGTTGTACCGTCTCTTCTTCTGATGTATCATAATATCCCAACATAGAGAGTTCAATCGCATCCCATAGATCTACATACAACCTTTTCAAAGATGGAACAAGAGCAGTAACATTGAATTGAGTAGTCAGTGCATCAGCGGAATCATCAAAACATGTGTCCTTCTTCTTATCAATATCATGACAACATCCCACAAAAGTATCTTCCCATCCTTCTTTATAACATTCATGGTACTCGTTGAATAATGTAAGACGTTCTTTGTTCTGCTTCAGCAATGAAGAGCCTTTGTTCAACTTGATCAATCTCTTTCTAGCTCTTCGTATATTCAGCATACGTTCTTTCATTTGTAGTTGACTTCTATGTCCATAATGCAGTTGGAAGGTACGCTTCCATCTTCGTGCAGTCCACCTATATGTAAGTTTTCATATTGTAGGAACAATACAAAAGAACAAATTTTGAGCATAAGATGTGCACATAAAGCATGAGACATATAAAACTCACCGCCGATGGAGTGATGTACTCGTTGCAGATAAATGAGCACAATCTGATGGTGACAGATATGATTCAATTAAACCAAGAATCTCTGTCGGTATGTTTTCGTATTCTACTGACATTGTTTTAATCTTAGGTATGATGCAACTATTTTGCAACACCAACAATCAAATGACGCGTAGGAGTTGTTGTGCTCCGACGAGAGAACAACTTGCGTATACCAAGCGCCGCCGTTAAGAATAAATATGCCACAATCAAATGTCAGTCTATCAATCAAGGAGGACGCTATAGATTTGTTTGTACATGATAGCAAATAACAACAACACCATCTTGCTTTCTTTCATACTTCATACTGTAAATGTAAAAAGATATAAGATAAGGTATTGTCCTTAGTAAGAAAATAATACCTCCAGTATCAGCCTTAGCTCATTAGCATAAGCAACAGCAAATGCAACACAACCCTAAATAAATGAATTACAAACCCTCACTTCTACAGCCGCTAATCAAATACATTCTGTCTGAATACCCATAAAGATGTCCAGTATCGAAATTCATCCAATAGGATCGACTTTTACGCGGTCATCAAATAGAATCAACAATGTTGCAATACCAAGAAAATACGGGGTTGCAACTACATTTTGTATATTATTGGTACTATTACTACAAATTAGTACCAGTTCAGTAGTATCAGGTATACAGCATATCCCACCAGTTCATATGCACGATGTTCTAACATCTGATTTATCATTACTCAATAATAATAGAGTACTTCCAGAAGATGAACTGAATACAGAAAATTTTGTAGATGAAACGATACCAAAATCAGTAGAGGAGAAAGTAGAGTCATGGGAAGACGACGACGATGATACTATATCAGCTGTTGATAGTGTTTCTGCAGTTGGTCAGAATGTTAATTCACAACCAGCTAATACTGCTATACCCGAAAGAGAGCAGACTGCACTAATTGAAAAAGATATGGTAGAAAACACTATGTCAAATCCTGTTGATGAAGATCATGCTGTGAAACAAGAGCAATGGCCAGATGATGACGATGATAATACTGATGTATCAGTCAATAACGATTCCAGTATATTAAATTCTGTCAATAATACTTCTCTTGTAGAAAGTACTTATGTTGCAGAGAGTAATATATCAACTGTTATCCCAGATGAAGAGAGTGAAGAAAAGCCAACAATTAGAGATAAGATTAAACAAAAAATGGGTTGGAACGATGACGACGATGATACAATACACGAAGAACTCACTACAGATGGTATAAATACCTCTGAAAAGAGTGTAGCGGGTGGCGAGGAAAGTAATATCTCAGAAGTTGGAAATAAGGATTTGGAAGTCTCTGACGAGGAAGATAAAAAAGCGGGCACAGTATCAGAATGGCCAGAAGACGATGACGATGACGATGACAATGTATCTGCCAATAATGCTGATTCTATAGTAGATGAACAAGAAGATATTTCACTTGCTAATACAGCTGCTGATGGCGAGGAAAAGAAATCGTCTTTTTTGTCTACATTTAAAAAGGTAGCCGGTTGGGATAATGGTGACGAACCTAAGGGCACCGAAGAAGAGAACATTATATCAGAAGCGGCGGCAGAGACAAGAGACAGTTCATTACTCGATGGAATAGGAGAGGAAGATGAAGTAGCCACAGGAGCTGAGATGGAGAAAAAGGAGCAAGTCCCTTCTGAATGGCCAGAAGATGACGACGATGATAATGATGCTGTAGATGCAGAGTTGACGAATGTTCCCCAAAGTGATAACAATACACAGAATACACCTCAAGAAGAGAATGGAATTCAACAAGGGTCGTCTGAGAGTAATGTTAAGAAAGAAGAAGGAGATGTTGAGGAATTATTGGGTGATATATTTGATACTTCACCTGAAGCAACTGCATATCATCGCAATCAATCTAGTCAAGGCGATGGTTCAGTTGCCGCAGATGAAGAAGTTAAAGAAGAAGAAGAAGTAGCTGGAGAAGTCGCGGAAACACCCAATGAGAATGTTCAACAAGACGTAGTGGAAGGAGATATACAAGAAAATACAGATAGTGTAGCAAATCAGAGTGAGACACCTCAAACTGTTGCTAATGGCGAGAATGCCACTCCTACCGAAGACACTGTAGCGGCATCAGTCGACCCCAATGAGGTAATGATTCCAAATCAACAAGAGGGACAACAACAACAGCCACCCATTCAGAGTTGGGATGATGACGACGACGATGATGATTCTTTCTTAGACATGGTACAATCCACTTTCAATGTGTTACTACTAGCTGTACTGTTGACATCACTGTTGGTACTGAGAAAACGTGTCATGGATCGTGTACATACGGATGGATTATCTGTGCCAGAAGCGATAAAAGATGAGCTAATTGACGTAGTAATAAGATTTGCATCTTGGAGCGCATCTATCTTGACGGGTACACAGAATGATAGTAATAATAGTACTGAAGACGACACCAACGAAAGACAAAATTCAAGAGGTAATGAAACTATTCCTTTAGCTGCCGACGAAGAATGGGGTTGGGAAGACGAAGAGAACCAATTTGGGACAGAACTCTCAGGTATGGGAAGGGGAAACGAAGAAAAGGAGGATGATGACCTTGCAATGGCAATTGCCATGAGT
>Ga0075439_14628_pt1 | contig 23158 bp, 13 predicted proteins | sample MintriSingleCell_FD_74264 | JGI IMG/M metagenome (GOLD analysis project Ga0075439, IMG submission 74264) | Marine eukaryotic communities from Monterey Bay, USA to study complex ecological interactions - Minidiscus trioculatus JGI Plate_4_G5... | ecosystem: Environmental > Aquatic > Marine >... | reverse complement strand
CTGCACTACACTTTATAGATATCGAACAGAAGCGGCACAGGAGGCTATTAAGGAATATGCCAAAATTGCCAAGAGAAGCGGGATGTCTTTAACTGAACTGTCACTGCGATGGAATCGACAACGATCTCTAGTCACCAATACTCTTGTCGGTCACTCTAACTTGAAACAACTACAAGAGTCTATAGACTACTTCACGAAAAGCAAACCATTAAGTGATGACATCATGTGGGAAATTGATAGGGTACATATGAAGAATCGACTACCCATATTCTCGTCAGATCGTGTTGGCAAAGACTGGGATGGCGAAGGAGAGATTGGTGAGACAATTCCATAGCTAACCTGGCTTTGATATGATACGTTTAATAGATAGATAAAACATTACATCTAATGATTACTTTTCATGTTGGCCAGAGTAGAAGGGCGGCTAACTCGGTATTTGGATGTAGCCGTACTTGTGTATATACATCGGCAACAGATGCCAAGTTATGATAATCATGCCCATCTCTATCCCCATTGGATCGAAGCATATCAATAAATCTCCAGAACGCAGCATCCTTAGCATCACTAGTTGCAGTTTCATATCTCATACTTCTACGAATAGCATATGCTAATTTATTATCGCCGCAGTATCTAACATTTGAGTTGATATCCTTTTCGGAGATTGGCCAATGGTAAATAGTGTAGTCTACATCTTCGCTCACTTTCTCACCAATACTAGGAGAAGAGGTTGTATAAAGCTTCTCGATACCATTCCAAAGCAATTGAAGATGCCCCTCTCTTGTATCCATAGGCCATACATACTCTCGAGCACAAGATAGAGCTAAGATTGTCCAACCTTCATGCCAAAAGTTATGATTGCGATTGATACCCAAGTATGTTCGTGCAGTTGATAATTTATTGTAACCAAAATCATTCAGTATCCCCTTACACGTTGTTTGGATGATATGAACAATGTGTTCATGCTCAGACTTTCTAGTGGCATCTTTTTCTGTACTGTCCAATAGTTTGATGTGCTCAAGTAGAGCTAGTACTGCTAATGCTTGGTCCACTACTCTAAAATATGGAACATCTTCACTACTACTTTCTCTGTTTGTTTTCTTTCCACTGCTAGCTGATGGACGAAGTGTTGTACCTGAACCCTGAGACTTACTAATTGTTGTCCAGCGCTTACCATTCCAAAATTGATCAATAAATTGTTTTAGAATGAGAGATTGTTGGTTGTGTACAGTGCCACTTTCACTACTTTCGGTTTGTGCCAACATTGACCAAAAGATGAGTGCTATTGCATGTTGTATACATCTATGCTCGGACGACTCGAGATAATAATTAGACTGTTCAATATCATTATCATCTTCTAATCATCTAGTATGATCCCACTTTCCACTCCATGCTCTACGACGAAACGATGTACCATCCCAAGAGTATTTGAATAATGAATTGGCACAACGCATTGAATCATCAAGATACTTTTGTTGACTATGTCTATACATCTTTCTCAATTGCAATGATGCAATACCAGCTAAGCAATTATGCCATATACCTTCTGAATATAACCCGGTACTATCGTCATAGAAGTTTGTTATTATATCCAGTTTCCCTGGAGAGGTTGATGATTGTAATCCTTGCAAAATATCTTTTGACACTTGATATCTTTTCTCATCTATTGACATCAAAAGTGAGAGCGAGGGATGACGGCGGCATGGTGATTTAGTATAGATGAATGACGACTGGAAGGCAGAGACTGCACTGTCATAGCTGCAACTAGCCGTGACAATGATGCCGAAGAAGCATATCATTGTGCATCTCTCGAGATTGTTGTTATGTTATCTCAACCATCAACTCTTATTGCCGGTATCCTATGCTAGGATACCGTTTTGGGTCTCAACTTACAACCTCTATATTATCAGGATCTATTACCAAGCTAATGCCCTGAAAGTATAGGATGTAACCTCTCAGGTATCTTATCTATAGTTGGTTGATTTTCTAGGATATTATTCAACATATTGGTCTATTAAGTGATAGGATACCCTACGAAAAATTATGTGATAAGATTTGAGTCTCGTCGTCTAATACCTCTTGGATGTATCTGCTCTTATATCAATGTACTATAACATGGCTACTTAAGTTCTTCACTCTACATTACTGCATTATTGAATTATCTTAGAAATTGCTACGATGTTGTCAATGTGCTTGGGCTGGTATCCTTGATACTAACTCATCAACAACAGCACTTCGGCGAGAACTCATCTAAATTGCTTTCTCCATACAATGTCCCCCACCCATTGTAACATCGGTCACATACTCGTACGGGCACATTTATTCCAATTGCTGGGATTGGTAGCCTCTTCTTGCTACATGGATCGCATACTAAGCCACCACAAGCTCGACAGTTGTGTTTGTCACGAGCTGCCTGTGCTTCTGTATCTGAGGTGCTATTCCAAGTGAAGAGACTTGCGCAGCAGGCACATGTAGAATCATCAGCAAAACCCACCCATTTCGGTAAGTCTTGCTTTGCAGCTCGTATTGCTTTCACCTCAAGCAAGCCTTCATAGTATGCTCTTGCCATATGATCAGTCAGCATATTGCCAGCCATACTTATTCGACGCAAAGATCGAAACTTCCGTGGAACGAAGGCCGCTTTGTAACCACCGCAATGAGTATAGATGTGTACTATTTTCCCTGGAATAAACATTCGAGGTAATGGTAGCTCTTCTAATATCTGAGGCGAAGAATCCAAATCTTCTTTGTCGTCTATTTCTTTCGGCAAGTCTATATCATTCTCAATAGCTGTAGATGGCTCTGTAATAATATCAGACTCCATTGGTGGCTCGTCAAATGGAACCCAGTCATCATTCGACATATCTTTTCGAGATTCTACACTACTCTCATCATCACTCTCGTTAATTGGGCGGTCAAGGGGATCATAGAAAAGTTCACCTTCGACGTCTAACCCTTCATCATCACTTGTATCATCACTCATTTCATCTGTCGGATTTGTAAACTCATCGCCGTCATCAAAACTTCTAGGAGATTTAGTTTGACCATTCTGTATACGCTTCTTGCAAGACTTCTTTAGTCTTTTAGCGGATTGTACTCCTTTCTTCTTCATAAGTGTGAAACTACCTCGAATGCGTTCTGGCCAAACATGATAAGCTCGCTCGGTAATGGCATTAAGATCATCAGATAAATGAGTTTTAACCCATGTCTCGCGAATGTAGAGCAAGTGCTTCAATAATCCTCGAACGCTAGTCGGAGTTAATCGCGGTACCACATCGTCATGCAAAACAACACTCGTGCACAGATCTAAAGTTAGTGGGTGATCAGCCAACCGCGCGTCAACACAGCTAGGTGTACCATAGCTAAACACCCTAACAAACCCATCCTCATTTATAGATGATGACATGCCCTGCTTTTCGAAGTGACGTAATACAAGTAGACCTAGGAGAGAAGCAACACCACCCCCAAGAGAGTGGCCTACAATCCGAATCTTATATCCACTAAGTGCCAAATAAAGTAGAGAATCGATAGCCTCTTTAAATAGATTTTCGGCTGCACCAGCCATACCACATAAGGCAAGACCGCTGCCTTGAAAGATTGAAGTCCAGGACTCCTCTTCAGATTTATCTGAATGAGTCGAATCGACATCTTTGCTGCCCAAATCTTCCTTTTCCTCCTCTTGTGGAAAGGGCACAGGCGTTGCTCGGATATCAGTAACCACATCTTGTATTGATGCAGTTCCTCTTATACTAAAGCACGCAATCTTTTGCTCGTCATGTGCAAATAGTGCTGAAGCAGGTTTATCAGAGAAGTTCTCATTATTCATATCTAAGCTGCCCTCTGTGCCATCAGTGGTGTGATGATGGTTCTGATCTAATGAAGCATATACCAATCGCCATCCTTGTTGTGCAGCTAATAATTGCATGTCAACCTCACACTCGGCGTAGATAAAGTCCAACGCAAGTGGTGCATAAAACAGAAGAGATGATATAAGAGTGTTTGGGACATGCTCACACACTGGGTCAAATGGTAGATTGGTTTGAGTTGTTGTTGCAGTGTTGTCTTTCGTACCCTCACCATGACCAACCGCTTTGGCCTCTTCAGACGCGTTCTCTTTCATTTGCCCTTCACCACTTGACTTAGAAGCATGATTTGCCGTTTTAGAGACTGACATGGTCAAGAGATCTACAACCTTTTCTGAACTAGGGTCATAAACATCCGTCTCATCCAAAATGGAATTATGATGACCCTCGTATACAACAGTATCTCCTGCTTCATCATCATCTTGCTCATTTTCACTTTCTACTACATGATCCTCATGCACAACCGGCAGTGATGGTTGTGATGACGACGGTGTTGATACTAAGCTCTTCTTGTAAGGACTATCATCTTGATCAATATTATCATTCTTACTCGCCACTTTCAGTGAGTGTATCATCTCCTCACCGTCTGGTCTCACTCCACGCAATGCTCTATGTTGTGCCAGAGCATAAAAGATAGCCGCACTGAGCTCATGCACGCTCAATGGCCAATTCTTCTTGTTAATACCTAACACACGACAAAGGAGATCAGCCGCTGCCAAGAACTCTTTCCTGAGTAGCAATCCGTACACTCCTTTCAAGCCATGCTTTCGTAATACCTCCACAGTTTCGAGAGCAACATATGCCTGTGCACCTAATGGTATCTTTCTAGCCAAGGATATTGCCAATCTTGTTATTCTCTTAGCCACATCCTCAACGGTATCAACTCCAGTCTCAAAGTATGGTGTTAGTTCACCATCTAAGTAGTCACGACATCTTGCTAAACGCCAAGATACTCTTTCCTCTAAATCTCGAGAATCTAATACTACCTTGCAACTTTTACATACTCGTTCTGGTACAGTACAATCATACCCCAAGTGAGGTAGTTTATGTACATGATTTGAGTGTGCATTACAGTAAGAGTGTCCACATCGACGACAGTGATGTCTGTGTAGTGACGGACTGAATATTTGCTGACATGAATAGCATGATGTAGCTTTTTCCCATTGTGGTTTTGGTAGAGGACGGGGTGCAATTGTTCTTGCCCGTTCATATTCATTTGAGTCGATGCAATCAAGATCTTCATCTTCTCCCTTGCAGGTGTTGTCTTGATAGCCTTCTATCTGTTGATCAGAGGATGTATTCTTCTCCTCAACTCCATTTTCCTTAGTTCTAGTCTTCCATTCATATGTCCTCCATTCATGGACGAGCTGTCGTTCAATCCATGGCAATGTGGTAAATTGTACAGTTTCACCAGATGATAAGCACAACTGATCTAAATGTTCATCCTTTGATTGTGATGTACCTATTACTATACTATTTTGTTTGATTGTTTCCATTGTAATCTCGTCGTTGACACTATCATCATCGTCAGTGTTGGAGGTTGAAGTAGTTGTAGAGGTGGCAAAGTAATACCCACGTCCACTAACATTACCAATATCACTTGCTCGTAAATACTTCTGTGGTCCATACTTGTTATACTCGATTCTCAACTTATGTATAGATTTTGATAGAGCTGAGGTTGTATATTCATTGAGTAATATTGGTATACTTTGTGATAATGATGTTAATGTTTTAGATGATAAGTGTAGGAGTGATGTTATTGATGGTAGTAAGAGTATTGTGGATGCGTTTGTTAGTGATGTTGTAACGGATGTTAGTTGAGATGATATTGGTACATCATCATTACTGTGAGATGATATCGTTTGTATTGGTAGATCAAACAATTGTGAATCTTCTGAGTTATATTCTGGCAATTCCAATTGTTGTTCTCGTCCATTAGCTTTATATGATGGCGAACCGCTTTCCTCTGACGAGGATTGTTGAATCTGATGCACTCTATAGTTTATTTCATGATGCACAGCAACCGCAGCTGGACTTCTTGTACCACTGCTTCCATCGCCATTGTTTTCTTCTATATATTTATCATCTAAAGCAAACCAAGCAGACGGGGGCGGTACAAACTCGTCACATTCTAGTTCCTCGTGAAACTTTTCAGTATCAACACTATTACTACTAATACTGCTAGCTATATCGTTACTCATATCACCGCCGCCACTACTCTCAACAACCTTCTCGGCAGTATCAGCTGCAATACTATGAGAATTCTTCTTCTCATCTAAATTTGTAGTAAGTGATTTTAAATCTTGTATTTCACTATCTAACGAATGTTCAAATTGATCTAACTGTTTGTATATATCATTATTAGTATTGATACTATCATCTCCGATATTGTTGGTATTAGTGGAGGTTGATACCATACTGTTTCAGTTTCAGAGAATTTGTGTTGAGAATTTTGTGTGATATGAAACTTTATGACTTTATACTAACTGTAATGCTTGTAATTTGACGCCGCTAATACTCGCTGTATATAATAATGAACAATACCATACATATATCCAGTTATTACTGGCTCTTTGCTTCACAATCTATTGCAATGCACCGACATCGATCGACATGTCATATATAAATTCATTATGTAGTTTTCAACACTCTTGAAAACTCCTCGTACGGGTATTATGGGGGACCACCATCAATAGAAAGACTGTCTACATTTAACAGTATGTAAAGAGTTGTATTGTGATACCAATCATAAGTTAGGGAGGTTGGCGATTGGTGATATAGTTACTTCTAAATCATCTCAACTAGCTATGTCTTGATGAGTTGGACGATGAGACAAAGAATGAAAATAATTGCTTGATATTAAGTTTGCTCTCAGTATCATTATACTATAATAACTGTTGGCAATGATATATCTATCATTCGCCCTATTATCATTATCTCTATGCATTGACAATCAAATTGCACTCGGCTTTATTAATGCGCCGCCTATACTGCATAACAACAACAAACATAAAAGTGTGACGAAGAGTAGATGGACAAGGTACACAAGTTATACTACACCCACAACAACAAAACTATTATCGTCACCATTAGATGATTTCCTGGGTAGTATATTTGGTAAAGATGATGATAAGAGTGCAAATAGTAAAGAAAAGACATCTGTTGATGACAATACACCTTCAAACAACATAAAAGACGATGACGATATAAACGAAATGAGCTTATCCTCCTTTCAAAACGAATTGGCCAAACGAAAAGAGGAAGAATCTACTAATAGTAATGGTGACGAAGAAGAGGAATTTGATGGATATGCACTCCGAGATTGTATATTTGCAAAGTATGGCGTATGTTTTGATGTTGAGTTTCAGAGAGTAGACTCGTATGGATTTAGAACGGTCTATTTGGTGAGTTGTTATGCGGTTTATGTTCATATGATTTGAATCCACACCGTCAACCGTCTCATTATTATGCACTAACTCTTATCTGTAGAATATCATGCCTTTTATATTGGGTGGCAAAAGGTTTAGACACGAAACGGAGTTTGATTACCTATGTCACCTTCAAGCAGTGGTGAGTAAACATGCATTAATGTCGTATTCAAATAGAGACATCTCTTAGTAGTACATCTACTAACAATGCATATATCATATATATCTCTTAGGTTGAGATACTTGTGAAATATGACCAGCTTGAATATGTCTTAATGCAATTAGGAGAGACAGATAAGAAACCTCGTGGCAATACTTCTCCTTTAGTAGCAGTACCACTTCGATTAGACTTGACTCCAGAACAAGTGGATAAGATTTTGGGTTAACACTAAAGCTACAAATCAGCATCACAACTTTCAATTGCATATGAAATCAAAGCAGCTTCGGCCAAGAGCTGTTCTCTTGTAGTATCGTCAACTTTCTTGTCTTCTCCTTCGTCACTGTTATTGAACACAATATCACGTCTTACATCCAATGGTAGTGAAGCTAGATATACAACATATAATACCTCTATCGGACTAATTTCAAGAGTTCGTACACTAGTATTTCTTGTTGATGAGTTGCAACACTCTCCTGGTGTGCCCGCACTTGCTTCTTGAGATGTTGATAAAAGTTGTTGTGGTATAGTGGATGAATCCTCATTCATTTTGATCAAGCTTTGTACTAAAAGACGGAGAGAAGCAACTAATTCAATTTCTCGTTTGTCAATCGGTTGTAGTTGTGGCTCAACTAATTCCCATATCCGCTTGTAGTCAGTAAAATTATTTGTCCAAAACTTGGCTACTGAAGCAAACGTTATATCTTCTTTTTTGTCTTTCTCCTGTAGGTATTGTTTGTACTCTCTCCGTATAAAGTCTTTGGACTTCTTTGATCCAAATAATAAACTAAGTGGTAAATGTGATACGGCCGTACCATTCTTATCATTTCCTTCTACACCATCATAACTAAGAGTCATGTATATGAGGATATCAGTTGGGTACATGGTAGTGGCGAGTTGCTCTGGCTTATTTTTATGGCTATGCTACTAGGTAACTCTATTCCTTTTCCAAATTCCATTCTTCTGGATTCGTTGTAATCCATTTATCAATTTCTGCCATGATAATCTTTGTTGCATTATAATCATTGGTACTGACTAACTGGTCAAGATTGATAGAGTATTCGAGTTCTGGGTAGATTTTGTTGAATGATTCTGGCATATCCTTCAAACTTGCAATGTAGGTCTTGATTGTTTTCTTACGAGATGGTGCCAATCTAACACCACCCTCTGATTGATTCACTTTGTAAATCTCCACTTGATCTGGAGATAACATAACCTTGACAACTGGAATCTTGGCTTTAGCGAGCTGATTGGCAACACAATAACCCCCCTCATTCATGTCAGAAACGACTAATACAGGGTGTGAACCGCCGGATTTATTCCAAATTGCTCTTGTTATATGGATTGTGGACTGGCTTACAGCTCCCGAACCTGTGATACCTACATCGTTGGGTTTACGGAGATAACTGAATGCAAAAGCACCCAGGCCACTCTTCTTCTCAAAGAAGATGATCCTTGCACCAAAAGGAACTGTTAGGTTACACTTCTCACCCCACATTTCGTCATTCTTGTATTCATATCCTTGCCATGCTGCATCAATGTTGGCAGTGATACCCGTGAGAGCAGTGATGTTGTTGAAGTCGATTGTTTGTCCTGAAACTCGGTCAGTGTATGATAATGGTCCAACCACGGCTCCTTTTGTTAAATGACAATTAGATTAGATTGAGTTACACATGTAATTCATAGAATTACAACATTGATCAATAGACTTACCATCAGGTTGACCAAATACATTCAATTCAATTCTACTTAAACTGATCTCAGTGCCGAGATCATCCAACCAACCCCTGAAAGTATCAGATCTGTTTGTATCACAGGTTCCACACAACTTATCTTTAATCTGTTCAACACATAATCCATAAGGATAGAAGTATTGTGCCCAGATTAGCAGAGTGATAATCTGCATCTGATGATCAAGAATTGACACATTTTCAGGTGTTTCCCTTTGTGAAGGTAACTTATCCATGTCCTTTTTATCTACCAAATCACGGATTAACTTAACTTGATGACCACACAGCTTATCAACAGCTTTCTTCCTCCTTGTACAAAGTGTATGGCGTAGTGCCTTATGCATTTCTGGAGTAACCGTATAACGCTGTAATGGGAAATCGTATGGGCCTTTTGGTAGGGTAATACCATCTAAAGCCTTGGAGATTTCTTCATACTTGTCCACAACTTGTTTAGGCTTTTCCCCAACATCCTCCACCTCACCTGGTGATGATTTGTGTTTCTCCCTCTCTTCCTTAATAGCATTCTCAATTGCAATACGAGTCTCCTCCTCAGCACGTGCCAGGGCACGTGCTACTGCTTCCTCCTTATCCTTTCTCGCTTCTTCCAAGGCATTATCTTTATCCTTCCTTGCTTCTTCCAAGGCATTATCTTTATCCTTCCTTGCTTCTTCCAAGGCAATAGCCTTATCCGCCTCTGCCTCCTTCTTAGCCTCTGCCACCGCTGCCTCACGTGCCGCTGCACTCTGCTCATTAGCCTGTACCTCAGAAATCATACCATCTTGTGCTTCTTCCCTAGCTGTTGAAATAGCACTCCTCATCTCATCTTTGGCATTTGCAACAGCTTCTAATAATTCACTCTTCTTAAACCATTTTGTTGCATCTGCAGGGGGTGTAGGGAATTGATGGTCAACTGATACCACTTCATTAGGCTTGTTTTTATAAACTCTCCGTATGGTTATTGGATTTACACCTTCCGTGGGATAACCTGTTTCAGCCCATTGTTTTAATACATCTTCATACTGGTATTGAAGGCGGTTGTATTCACCTCTTGATGGTGCTGCTAATAGTTGTTGTTTGTAGTGCTTATCTGTCTCAATAAGTTTGTTGGATAGTACTTCATTTGCATTGTCCAATTCTTCAATTTTTTGCTTCTTATCTGCAATGATTTCATCCTTTAGTTCGAGTTCACGTTTTTGCGCAATGGTGTTAAAACAAGAAGAGGTACCAGCCCGATTAATATTTGATGGATTTTGCCGCCTCAATCCTTCTCTTTGTTTGGCTTGAATAGCTTTGAGGTCAGCCGACATAATTATAACGTATGTATATATTATCTAGTAATAGGATTAGTTCGTATCTCTATCTGCTATTCCTTTTTATTTATGGTACGGTCCACTCAAATGCATTCCACTCTAGAAGTTCAAGTTGAAATTTATTTGAAACTTACTTAGAAAATTTCACTTATGTACCGACTTTCCACCCTAACTAACAATACATTAATATCGTGATAAGTACGTAGTAACTAACCTACCACCGGTAAATATGAATGAAGAAGTAGAAGAAGCAGTGGTTCGTGAAATTATCGTTTCTGCCACACCCAATCCAACGCTACCAGAATATCCAGGGAAAGGTTTATGGAGACTAAGATTCAACAATCCAAATTCAGATGGTACCACACGTGTTTTTGAAAATAGTTCAAGCCAAATTGTTATGACATTGAGTAGTGGCAACCTAAGGTTTTCAATAGGCAAAGATAGAGATGAAGAAGATGAATCGCTCTTTGCAAGGGCATACCGTGCTGTAAATTGTGTGCTAACAACCGGGGACTATCACAATAAATCATCAAAGGAGTTGAAATCTATTGTTAAAAATGCAGGGCACACACTCGATGCCCCTGATAGTGGAGTGCTCCAATGTACGGCGAATGGCTGTACAAAAGATCGTTCGAAATTAACATACCCGGCAACTGGTTACAGGGTGGTTTGTTCATACCACTACATGGAGAAGAAGGTAGCAAATCTACTCATTGATTTCAACACACCAGTGGATTCTTCTAGAGATGCAGTCTATTATCATCTAATGCATGGGCATAGTGAAATATTGAAAAAGGTTATCGATACTATTATGTTGTATAAATTCCCAAATCTGAAAACGGCACCACACACAATTATTAGTCTAACAAAAAATGATGATTTACCCACCGGACATGAATTAATGAATTCACATGATGAATTATTGGATCGATATTTAGGGAGTATCTTTGGAAGTGGAACCGTATTTGAGAATATTGCCTTTAAAACAGTATCTAGGAAATCAATAGATATTTTGGTTCCTCTCAAACTACAGAGATTTAGTAGTGTTGAAAATAAGAAAGAAATTAAGTCAAATAGTGTATTGAGAGGCACCACAGAATTTACACGATTATATAATGAGTGGTATCAGGCAGAGTTAAATTTTGCAACAATTGGTACTGGTGATCTCGATTTAGCAATGTTGGTTCTGGAACTTTACTTGGATGAAAATATCCCAGATGAGGGTGGTGTTGTGACCTTTGATTTCCCACCCACCTTACGTCCATTCTTTGGTGACGAGAATTGGAAATGTGAGGTGCGTGTGTATAATTCAGCAAAGTTTATATTTCATCCACCACCAGGTTTCCCGGGCATTAATACATTCAATGGACTCACTAACATGAACGCGACAGTTGATAAATCAGTTAAGAATTATGTTATTGGATTTAGCAATCTTCTGAAAGTTCAACAGCAGCATTATGGCAAGGTCGAGTTATGGTCTGCAGCTCCAAGTGATGATGAATTAGTTACATTTGATAGTATTAGACCGAATGATGTACTACAGAATATACCATTCCAATCTGCTTCAAAGAATACCGCTAACTGTCGTTTTGTATCATGTGTCGAACAGCATTTGGAAGCATACAAAGCAGCAAACACTGCGGAGGAACAGGGACAAGTTGTTAATCAAGTAGTAAAAGAATGGCAGGATCAGACGCCACCGGGAAGAGTGGTATTGCATTATGACGAGGATTTAGATGAAGGGGATATATTTCGTGTAGTTGATGATGAATCGATGTTATCTGTAGTTCACTATTATATGGGAAGGCTTGGAGGGGTACGAAAGTTTTCAGACGCTACCGATATCTCACTGAAGAGTAACCATTACAGTAGCCACTCTAGTGTTGCTATGATGGCGGTTATGCTTTTGAGTAATGCAGATGATTCAACTGAGTGGGGTAAGGATGCCATCGATCTAAAAGAAAGTATTGAAAATGGAGAAGAGGGTACATTGGAGCGTAAAGTCTTTGCCTCGGCACAAGAAGTGTACCCAACAAAATCTCTACCAACCCGAGGTAACACCTCTGGAGGTAAACGTAAGAAGAAGGGGGGCAAGCGTAAGGCAGGTGATGATAATATCAATGAAGATGATAATGATACTGCTGAGAAAGATATGGGCAAGAAGAGACGTAGTTCACGCCATGAAGGCGCAGCAAAAACATATGAGGAGGAAGGTGTTTTATATTGTGAAGGTGTTGTATTGGGGTATCTAGGCAAAGACGATCTGGACAGTAACAATGAGCCTGCGTTTAAAGATCCTACTAGCGGTCAAGCACAGGAAGTGTTCTTCGTGGTATTACTTGTCGATGATGGTGAAATTCAGTATGAACTCAATGGAGATGAGTTTAAAGAATGCTGTAAGATGATCACGCCTCTAGCAAGTGTATCTGAGGGTGGGAAAGATTGGAGTACAGATAATCTTAGTGAAACTGAATTACTGGAAACGTATGAGGGGCTTGATGGAGGGGATCCACCGTACAAACTGAATGGTCATTCGTACATTCGTAGGGTATTCAGATACAAAGGTCCAGACCCAAGTGAGGGCAGCGATGACGATGATAGCAGTGATGTTAATATGAAAGAAGATGAGGGGAGTGACGAAGAGGATGATGATATCAATGACAATGATAATTATAATGGAGATGATGAATAGATAGTGTGGGGTATTGGAGGGTGAAGCAAGAGATGGGGGAAGAATCTTGCTTATAGCTCCTCTAAATATACATTGAATGAAATATGTTATTCACACACGCGCGCCTTGTATGCTATGAATGTACCGAGCCGTTTGCGACTCTTGACTTACCGGTTGACGAATCTTCTGGAAGCAAAGCATCAAATAACAATTGCAAAGGTACCCAATGAGGACCGTACTTGAAGCGAGCTGTATCCAACACTAGTACATGATCAGATGATTCGTCGAATGCTCCAATTGGCGAGAAATGTCCAGTTCCTGTTTGTCCAATCACTTGACGAGTGTAACTTACTATTAGAAAGGATGTGGGGTTTTCATTTGAACACGCCGCCTTTACTGTAGTTCTAAATTCTTCCACTGTTGAGTCTGTTCCATAAACTGGGGAAGTATTCAACCCTTGACATTTAGCCAAACAAGCAAATGTACTGAATGTAATACCAGTTTGTTTCACTTGATTGATATCCACACAACAGTTAAGCATCGTTTCCTCATACCTAGAGGCCGAAAGATATACAGTTGGAAGATGCCAAAAGAAAGAGAACACACAAAATAACACATAATATACATATGCACATTACTTACCATCGCCATGGACCCTTCCAAGAACGCCGTGGATCCACAGCAAGGGCATTCAATACAATTACTAGAGTAGTCAGACCGCAGAAGGCAGGCTCTGGTTGAGTTTGCAGTTGTTCAATTAATGGAAAGAATGATGAAGTACCGCCAGAAGCCATTGCTGAGGCAAACACTTCCCGTCCTTTAGGTGAGGAGAAACTGATTGCAGTTTCTGGTAATTGTCTCCTATAAAATGTTTTGCTGTATGTTTGTGTAGGTACATTATCTACAGTATTCGTTGAAGTACTCATTGTTGCAAATAATTGAAATGATGTTGAATATTTAGTAGATGACAGAAGTATCAAAGAGCTGAGGATGTTAATGTATTGCATATATACGTCTGATACACTCGTTGTTCACTTTCACTTTTTTAGATATCTTGTATCAACAGCTGAGGTATTATTGATATAATGTATTGCATAAAATTATAGAATAATATTATCGATTATTATGTCTGATGCACTCTTGTTGTTAACTCTTATCACTTTAGAAGTCCTGTATTTACTTAATATTCACTGTGACTAATATCCGAACACACCAATCGAAAGGACATTAAATACTGATTAAATAACAATACTGGTAGTATACCAAACCAAATATTCTAATATGGAGGTACAAATCGATATTATTATCCCATTATTACACTAAGAGTGAAGGCGACATTCTGAAACTTTCATGAGTGATGAAATAACTTCCAACAAATTCCAGTGTGTCGAAAAAGAAAGACCTTTCCTACACAACAACGCCTACACACCGAAGATGAGAGAATCCCGACTTTTCCCTGTGCTCTATTTTCCTGCCAGTGCTTGTCAAAGCCATTTGTCTGAGCTAGATTTAGATCTCAATTGGATAAAATGTGGTTAAGACAAAGAAGATTGGATTTTAAGAAATGATTCTTAATCTTAACCTTTAAGATGCCATTAAGGTTTACATTTTACCATTTAAGGTTTTCAACTCTCTGTCTAAATGATGTCAGCCTCTTTTCGACTTCTCTTCCAACATCACAGTCTACCCCTTGCTGTACATTGGTTATTTCATCCAAGGCTTTGAGCATTCCTTTATTCTGTAGTTTATACTTGGATACTTCAGTTGAGAGTATCCGTATTTGATGTTCTTGTATCATATTCTCATCTTGTAAAGGCTCGAGCTTTGCCTTTGATTCCACCTTGTATGCTTCATATTCCTCTCGTAACAACTTGGCCTCTTGTTTTAATGAAGTGATAATACTCTCAAGACAGGCTATTTCAGATCGACTCGTTTTCGTAGTATCCGTGAAAGCAAGGCTCTCCTCAAGAGACTTAATCTTCTTATTCAGACGATCATACTCAAGACTTGCTCTCTTCTTTTCATCATTGAGCTTTTCGCTTCGATTATTGACTTCTATCGATAGCCTCTCAATACGATCTATCATCTCCTTTACCTTGGTCTCAAGAGCAGTAACCTTGGCTGTCTTATCTCTTGTTGTCTTCACTAGAACAGCCTTTTCCTTGGTCATCTCGTCAAGCCTTGATTGTATCTCTGACATATCGGCTTTCAGTGTTGACATCTCACTTTGGATTGTCTCGTTTTCTACCAAAAGATCATCTCTCTGTACAGTAGTGCCAGCAAGAGATGATTGTAGAGCTTGTATATCCTCCTTTTGTTGACTACTAAACTGCTTTGCTTCATGCAAGTCTGCCTCAAGAGTTGTAGCCCTACTATTTAGCTGATCTTGTTCCAACACAGCAACATCCTTGGCGTGATTAAGTTCCAAAATCTCGGACCTTAGTCTTTCAATTTGCTCACTCATCTCTTGTTTATGCTTGAACAACTCATTCGTCACATCTTCTTGTGCTTTTCGTGCTGCCACTACTACGGCATGATTTTCTTCTAGAACGTTTGTTTCCGTCTTTGATTGAAGAAGGTCTTCTTGTAGTGATGAAATCTTGGAATTGAGTTGTTCTGATACTTCGTCTTTCTGCTTGGTAAGTTCATCAAGCTCGGTAGTCAAGTCCTGTATGGCCTTGTCCTTCTCTGTCAATTGCAACTCCAACTTGTCAATAGAACTCTTAGCATCCTCGATCCTTAGTTTTGATGCCTTCACTGCTGCAACGAGATTAGTTTCCTTATCATTAGCATCTTTAAGCTGCTGTTGAACACTATCCAAGTCACGCTGTAAGCTTGTTCCTTTAGCTGATAGACTCTCAACTTGTTGTAGTAAAGCACTATTTTCAGTGTTAAGCGCATCGTTCTCTTGAGATAGGTCTGCATTCTCACTATTGGAAGTTTCAGCCCGTTTTGTAAGCTCAACGATCTTATTGGTGGCTTTCTCTTGCTCTAATTGTAGTTGAGAAATCGTATTGGTAGACTCCTCCTGCTGTAATTGGAGTTTCTCTACCAAAGCATTTCTATCGGCCACTTCTTGCTTTAATTCATCTGCCCGAGAAGCTACATCATCTCGTTCTTCCGTCAAGGATTCAATAGAAGAGTTGAGTTCATTCAATTTAGTCTGTGTTTCGATCTCTAAACTTCCTTTAGCCATACGCTCCTCTTTTAAGTGTTTGGTTAAGGTTGAACATTCAGCCTTTGAGTCGGCTAATGCAGCTGACAATGTTTCACATTCCTTGGTAGATGTATCCTTGTCTAATATAACCCTTTTCAATTGTTCTTCAGTCGAACTTACAGACTTGACAACAATATCATCCCTATATATAGGTATATAGGTACGACGATAGAGACAGATGTAACACAGTGTATTAGATCTAAACAATCACATATTATCGTCATGTAGTGGTATCAAATCATATAAGGTACTTACATTTTCTTCTCAAGGTTCTGAATAGCCATACCCTTCTCATCTTGGACACGTTTTAATGCTTCCTCGTGATCGCTTTCTATTGCCTTGATGGATTGGATCAACCTCTCTTCCTCCTCCTTCGACTGTAGTAAGTCATCTTCAAGATTTGCAACCTTGGTCTTAAGTTGCATGCGTTCTAATGTGGCAGCCTCCTTTGTTTCATTAAGCTCTGTAGAAGTACTTTCCACTTGAGCAGTTAGATTGTCAATCTGAGTAATCACGGCATTCTTTTCATCCTCAAACCCAGCCACTACTTCGCTATGACTAGTTTCCAACGCCTCCATTTCTCCAGTGAGCTTTTCAACTTCGTTCTTTGTTTGATCAAGTTCAGTTTCTAATGCCATAATCTTGGATGTAAGTTCTTCCGACATATCATCTGACTCTCTGTATAGTTGTTGTAGCTCGGTACTTATTTCCTCACTAGCCTTGTCTTTCTCAGACAACTGCAACTGCAACGTTTCAATTGAACCTTCAAGCTCCTCAATACGACTTTGGCATACCTTCAATTCTTCCTGTGATTCGTTATACTTGGCTTGCCAATTACTTGAATCTTTAGCAAGCATGTCAATAGTTTCTTCCAATTCTTTCTTTTTACGAGAAAGTGATGATGTAATCTCATCACTTTCTGTCGATATATTGAGTAACTTTTGACGTTCTTCTTCCTTGGTATTTAGCTGTTGTTGTATTTCATTGCACTTGGATGTGAGTTCGCTAAACTCGGCTGTGACTTGGCTAAACTTGGACATAAGCTCGTCTCGTTCGGATGTAAGGTCACTACACTTTGCCTGTAACTCATCCCGTTCCATGGTCATACTGGCCAACTTTTCAGCCTCTTCCTTGGCAGTAGCAACATCAACAATCCGTTCATTTAATTGTGTAGCCAATCCGTCACGTTCTTTGGTAAGTACATCAATTGTAGAGTTGAGTTGTAATGCCTTGTGAAGCGTTGCCTTCTTGGCATTGACTTCCTCTTCGAGCTTTTGAGTTAGTTCTGTACATTTATCATTCGCATTAGACAAGGCACTTGATATATCATCTTTTTCTTTGATAACATTATTGAGCTTGGTAGTCAGTTCTTCATTTGCCTTGTCCTTCTCTGCCAATTGCAACTGTAACATATCTTCATCATCAGTTGACTTACTTCCTCCAATACTACTATCAACATGATCAATTTCATCCAACTCCATATCCAACTCCTTTTGATGTTCATACTTACTCTGCCATTCCTCTGCGTCCTTCTTTAATATGTCAATTTCATGTTGTAACTTGGTATTATCTTGTGTTAATGATGAGGTAATCTCATGTAAATTTGATACTAGTACGGAATGTTCCTCTTCTTTATCTACTAGTATTTGTTCGATATTGTCACATTTGATTTGTAAATCGTTACATTTGGTTGTTGATGCTGTATACTTGGTTTGTAATTCAGTATATTGGGAAGTTAGATTGGTATTTGTATCCTGAAGTTCATCTCGTTGAGATGTAACCTCTGCCAACTTTGTTTGTAATTCATCCCTTTCTATTGTCAACTCTTTGCACTTTGACTTTAAACTATCCCGCTCTGGAACAACAGTACTCAATTCAGTTTCGGCAATAGCAGCAGCAACCTGTTCCTTCTTTAACTCATTACATTTAACTTTCAATTCATCTCTTTCCTTCTTTGTTAGTTCGACCGAAGCACGTAGCTCGTTTACCATATTATCCAATGAACCTTGTGCAGCTACTAATTTCTTCAATTTATCTTTCCGTTCCTTTTCCGACTTTGCAATTTGTTTATATTGATCTTCCATTTCAGTTAATTTAGTATTAGCTGTTGCAACATCTCTATCCTTTGCAGATGATAATTCGATAATTAAATCTTTAAGTGATGCACATATTGTTGTCAATTTGTTTATATTATCATTTTGTATTGTATTTTCGGATGTTAATGTTTGTACTTTGGTTAGTAGTTGTGTATTGATTGATTTAAGTTGATCAGATTCTGATAGGGAGCGTTGTATTGCGCGTTCATATTGTGCTGGGGTCTTTTTGTTTGTGTTGGCTTTGGTATCATTGAGATGACTCTTTTGTATCATATTAAATGACTTTATACCATCATTTGCCACTACGGCTACATTACCATTCATAGAGTTCGACATATTACGATATTATATCCTGTATATCTTAGTTGTTAGTCTCTCTATTGCCCCCGGCTGAGTGTAGACGACATCTGTTACGTTGATGCTGGCTGTTATCAATGCAAAAGAGATTATACACAATTAATAAGTAAACAGAGCATGGTCATATTATATCATATTTGAAAACAGTCAAGCCCACTATATGTAGCTATAACATCCACATACGAAAACATACATTACATACAGCACAATCTTATGAGAAGCACACGGAGATACTAGAGATATAAATTCTCTGATCTGCTCTCGAGTACACCGCCGCCGCCACGCCACTGAACAACAAATCTACGATAGCAAATAACTCACCTATCTACTAGCAATTGCAATCTACTATCCGCCTCATTAAGCCACTATCATATGAATATATCGACAAACATGTCTCTTGCCGCCTAACATTTTGAAAAATAAATCTTCTCTTTGATCGAAAAGCCGTCTCCAAAAGTGGACTTATGTCTCATACCATCGGATACAAATTGGTATCCAAATTTGGGTACTAACCTGTGAAAATTTTAACATTGCCTGTGCTAGTTGCAATAAGAAGGCAGCTATTTGAGCACAATATACATACAATTGACAGTAATTAAACAATGTTTAATGGTCTACAATAATCGGGTTTTAATTTTTTGGGAGTAGGTTGTATCAGAGTTCATAGAAGGTAAGAAAATTGTATGTATGAGACAGAAAATATAACATGTGTATGGTACGAGTACGAGAGTATAATATGTTGTGGAATATTATATGGGGCAACAGAAGAATACCATTGCGTTATATATATATATATAGTTCTTTTGTGATTCAAATATGATACGATACTATATCTTTTGGATGGCGTATTTACTTGCAACATCCTTTGGGGTTTACTATCCAACGTGACAGTACAAAAGAACAATTAACACATCATAATAGGTGTTAACAATAAGCACACTCAGTAAATATATTGTATAATGGGTTATTTATGACGCTCCTTTGATAGTATGACTCTTCACTTTGACTGATATCTGATACATCGCGATTAAATTTGTTTGGGAGGTTTTTGTTGCAACATATTTTGGGTATTCTATTTACATGTGCGTTAATACTAACCATTTATATACCTATTCCTCGTTTTCGTTTAGAGTACAAAACATATCATAATATATCATGGGTCCAGGCTCACGACGCAGCAAAGCATCCAAGTCTTCCAAAAAGCAAACATCAAAACGAAATAACTATTCATCTTCCTCCGATAATAGTGATATACAATCATCTTTACAATCAGATATAATATCAACTACGGGATCATATTCATCACGCTCTAGTTATTCAAGAAGAAGAGATAGACATCATAATTCATGGAAGAATGGTAGTAGTAGTAGTTCATCTAACTCATCAAGTAGTAGTAGCTCGAGTTCATCGTCATCTAGTAGCAGCAGTAGCTCTAGTTATAACTCAACATCGAAAACATCAACATATAGTAAAACATCTAAAACATCCACCTACAGTAAAAGTAGTCGAGAACGATCTAGTAGTAACTATGAAAGACGGAGTACATTATCAAGTAGCTTACGTTCACGATCGGTATCACCCTCCGTGAGTTATCAATCTGATTATTCATCAAGTTATTCTAAAAATAAAAGGAATAAGAAGAAGAAAAAGAAGAAGAAGAGAAAAGGAGGTACCGATTCAGATTCAATTGGTAATAATAGTATACCTCAATCTACTAGTGAAAGTTATTCACGGGGTGGTAGTTCATTTATTAGTAGTAAGGGTAGTTCATTATTAAGTACTTCTTTGAGGAGTAAGGGTACCGTGGATGAGATGAATATGAGTAAGGGTACTATTGAAAGCAAGGGCACTATTGAAAGTAAAGGTACCATTGAAAGTAAAGGTACCGTGGAAGATGATGAAATTATGAGTAAGAGTACAGTTGATGATAATAATATGGAAGATAATTTGCAACAACAGGAAGAGAACGATATTGAAAAGGTAGTAGCAAAAGAAGATTCAACTGAAAAGGATAATATTGACACAATGAAATCCGACTCTGGTACACACATGAGTATGAAATCAGACGAGGGACATAGTAGTAGTGTTATACTATCCGAGAATGGTGAGATTGATAATGTTAGTGTAATATTGTCAGTGGCCGATGAGAAATCTGCCAATTCATCACAATCTTCGGAAATTGTTAGTGTATTGGCTTCTTCCAATGAAGAAACTAAATCAGAAGTGAGTGAAAAGTCTGCTAATAAACCTTCATCTGAGGCGGCTGACGAACAGTCGAGTAATAAATCCAAATCTGCCGATGACGAAAAGTCTGTTAATAATAAGTCTAAATCGGAAAATGATACCATGAGTGAAGATAAGTCCAAGTCAGACAATGAAGAGAAATCGACTAATGAGGAGAAAGTTAGTGTCCAATCCGAATATTCAAATTATTCCGAAAGAGACGACGGGTCATTATTTACTGAATCGGATGATGAGGAATTACTGGATAATATGATGTCCGATGAAGATGTCAAGGACGAGAAAGAGGCAGCCAGTGTATCAAAGGAGGACCTAGTAGATAATGAAGAGTCATCGAGTAAATCTGAAGAGGGAGAATCATTTAGTGAAAAGTCAGAAGAGGAGGCAGATGATGTATCACAAGATGGTAAAAAGATAGGGAAGCAACAACGAGATATTGATTTTAATGAATCTACAGCCTCACAGGCCTTTGGACAACACGACAAAGTAAACTTTTTCCCTCAGCGGAATGATTCCATCGTGATAGATGAAGGTGACGAGGAGGAAGAAGATAAACCACATCGCAGGATTAGTGATTTTAATGAATCTACAGCCTCACAAGCCTTTGGTCAACACAATAATGTAAGGTATTTCCCTCAGCGGAATGATTCTATCTTATCCATAGATGAAGATGGAGAAGAAATACCGCAAGATGATCAACAGCGCAGGATTAGTGATTTTAATATATCTACAGCATCGCAGGCATTTAACCAACATGACAATGTTAACTTTATGTCTCGGGGCATGTCGTCTATATCAGATGACGGAGGAGGAGTAGGAGGTAATATTGATTTCAATGAATCTACTGCCTCACAAGCCTTCGGGCAACACGATACTGTCAACTTCCTCTCTCGTCAGGAATCATCCATGTCGGCAATGTCCGAAACAAGTCAAGATGATAAACTAGAAGTAGTGGCATCAGAAGATGAGAAAGAAGTACCGTCACCGCCGCAATCATTAAATGGGGACACAAAGTCTGTGGAGGAACAATCTGATAAGTCCGCTGCCGCGGAGGAACCAATCTCGAGAGAAGAAGAAGAAAAAGAAGAATCAGAGGGTACATTGAGTGAAGAATCAGAATATTCAGAAATAGAGGATGATAAATCCGATGCAGAAGAGGATCCATTGGAACAAGAGAAAGTTGCAGCTGAAAAGGAGATTAAAGCCAAGGCTGCGGAGACCGAGACGGTTGAGAAAGATAAGCTTGAAAGATTGGCAGCTGCTGAAGAATTAGCTAAGAGGCAGGCCGAGGAAGAAATGGCAAGAATAGAGGCCGATCGATTGGCAGTAGAAGAAACCGCAAAGAAGGAGAAACAGGCTGAGATTGATACGCTTGATAAGGAACGGATAAAACAGGAGCAGATATTGTCTGCCGATAAGAAGGCCGAGATTGAAAAGCTTGAGAGTGAGCGAATCGGACGTCTCGAGCAAGACAAATTAGAACAGGAACGGATAGAGTCTGATAGGTTGGAACAGGCTAGACTTGCCGAGGAGGCTAGATTAAATGCCGAAAATGAGCTTCTAGAACAAGAAAGAGATTTGGAGAGACAGATAGCCGAGGCAAAGGCGGCTTTCCTAAAGGATGTACAGGAATCTCTTCGTACCAGTGCCGAAGAACAAGAATTGAAACAAGATGCCGATGCAATAAAACAACAGGCCGACCCAATGGATAAGAGACTTGAGGAAGAAGACAAGTTTGAGAGAAAGCTTGCTAGATCAATGCCTTCACCTGGATTACGTGGTTCACTTAAAAAGACACAGTCATCTCCAATACAATCAAATACATTGAGAACATCGCAGCGGTCTTTAAGATCTCTACAATCATTAGGATCATCCAAGTCGAGTAGTGGTGGGCGCATCCGACGTAGAAGTTCGAGAGGGAGTTCTTCTACTTCCAAGAAGTCTGCTGATAAAAAGCTCTCTCCATTGGATAAACTCAAACTAGCACAGTCCAAACTCAAAAACAGTGATAATGGCGACGGAGGAGGGAACTTCAAACGAGAGGAGTTTGCAGAACTTCTTGAATCATCCATTCGAGATCTCCAAGATGGT
>Ga0075439_12775_pt1 | contig 23197 bp, 21 predicted proteins | sample MintriSingleCell_FD_74264 | JGI IMG/M metagenome (GOLD analysis project Ga0075439, IMG submission 74264) | Marine eukaryotic communities from Monterey Bay, USA to study complex ecological interactions - Minidiscus trioculatus JGI Plate_4_G5... | ecosystem: Environmental > Aquatic > Marine >... | reverse complement strand
CACCTCCACCGCCAAAGAAGCATAGTCCTAGTAATTCATCATCATCATTCGGGTCGAAGAAACTAGCAGCTCGCCCGACAACCCCATCCTCTATGAAGCGACCAAAGGATGAACAACATAGGAACAAGTCAATCTCATCAAGTCAAACTACCACAGAAACATCAAGTACAACACCCACAAGGCCACGAAGTACAACGTCAACTACTCCCAAGGATAGTATGCTTCGTCCACCACCACTAACGGCCTTTTCTGTACCAACTAAACAAGAAGATGGAAGTAATTTAGCAGAACTATCACGAAGTCATTCCACATCACTGACACAAGAGTCATCTGTGCCAGTTCGTGATATAGTACCACTGCATAACAGGGATATGTCAAGTGCATCAAGCTTCTGTTCCAATTTATCTGGTAACTTTTCAGATATGATGTCATTATCACCCACGAATGATGATTTGGCTGTTTTCAATCAGCCTACAACTCGAACACGACCACAACATAATGGGTGGAGTGTACCATTAGGCGTACATCGAGTAACATGTGCCATGCCAGGCTTGCAGGTTGCTACACAGGTACATCGTCGTTCAATACCCGTCAAGGTTAACCGAACAGTCATGTCCAATTATGGAACTTGTGAAGTTCAAAAACAAAACATGATTATATCACCTGGCAGTTATGTCGAGGTTGTAGAAACACAAGTCCATGGTGATAGAGTTCGAGGTCGAATATGTTGGGAAGAAGAAGAAGAGGATACTGATGCCCAACTTACCAAAAAGAAGAAGACTATCAAGAAACGCATATCCCGACAGATTAAACGCACGACACGACGGGGAAGGGAACGAGGAAAGAATAAAGAAAAGGTAATGAAGATTGTTACATATGAGGGATGGATATCATTGCAGTGGGCTAAGGATGATGATAAAAACGAGGATTTGGAGAAACTAGAGGAGAGTAGAATTGGTATGGATACCGATGAGGATGTCGGGCCTTGGACAGAGCCGGTTCCACTTGGTGTTTATCGTATTAACTTTAGTGGTGGCTTACCCTTACGTCAGTCGTCGGAAAGAGAGTCTGATGTGATTGGTAAACTAGAGCGTGGGAGATGTGTGGAGGTTGTACAGACAGAAGTGAAGGGTGATAGAGTCAGAGCAAGAGTAATTGTACCAAACTTGCCATCTCAAGATGATGAGTCAACTAGTGGAGGCAAAGTCAAGTTTACAAGTGGCTGGGTGAGTCTACTGAATGCCTTGACAGGCTCGAGTGGAGCATCACTGGTACCATTGGGTGCCTATGTGGTTGTTGCCGAGCCAGGATGTGTGATAACCGAGGGTGGTAGATTAGATTCCAAAGTGAAGGGCAAGCTTATACCAGGGTCATGCTGCGAAGTTGTAGCGACTCGAATGGAGGGTGGCTTGCTGGAAGAGGGTGGGCATGTTACTTTGTTTGCTCCTCCTCGAGGATCAGTCACTGTCAATACCTCAAATGGTGCTCCTCGTAAACAAGATACTGGACGAATGTTTGCCATGCCCGTCCCCCTTGGTACATATCAGATTATACATAACGGGCTGCTTGTGACTGCAGATATATCACTTACTTCCTCTACCCAGACAAAGTTACAGCATAATACAAATGTAGAAGTATTAGAAACTCGTGTTGACGAAGGACGAGTACGGGGTAGGATATGTGCTACTATTGGGAACAATGAAAGACAACTTGGAGGAAGTTGTACAGGTAGTACCACAGGATCACAAACTGGAATGATACATGGCTGGATAAACCTATTTGAACCTAACCAACGATGGGCAAAGATAGTGAGCTTTAAGGGCGGTAGACCCGTCAAGGTTGACAGTGGAGTACCTCGACGAAAGAATAGTCATGCTTAAGTTAATGTTTAATGTAGAAGAGTATGACCGTGGGCAAGTATGACAAGGATACATACCATAAACTCGCATATCCCCCATATATCTACACCATCACTATGCAGCAGCAGCTACCTGATACCGACCCATTCGGAGAGCTACCTGGTACCCTCTCTCATTTGGAGGCCTTGATTGAGTGTGAGGGGTGTCTTAAAACGGAGACACCCAAGATACAGCAAGATCAAGTTTGAGAAGGCCAGGATTGATGATGTATCTACCTATGATTTAATTAAATAATTGCAGATGTGGCCATATTATCATGGCCGAGCCTTCCAATTCAGATTGCAATAGTGACGTTCAAGAAGAGAATAATGCTGTCGTTGAAGAAGAAGAAGCATTGACATCAATAAACAATGAAAATCGAGGAATAGAGAGCTATGATGATGATGATGATGATGGGCCGCCTACACATCAAGTAGGTCATAAACAGAGTAAGGTAACAGCCCCAGCTGTTTTATCGTCTAAGTTGGAGACAATAGACGATGATGATGGTCCGCCTACACATCATATAAATGATGGTAGCGAAGAGAAGAGAAATGTGATCTCCTCACAGTTAGAGATGATTGACGACGATGATGGGCCTCCGACACATCATGTGGAAGATGATAGTCATGAGAAGAGAAAGGTAACAGCGGCAGCTGTGATAACTTCTCGGTTAGAGATGATTGACGACGACGATGGGCCGCCGACATACCAAATAGAAGATGACAGTCATGAGAAGAGAAAGGCTACAGCTGCTGCTGTGTTGTCCTCACAGTTGGAGACCATAGAAGACGATGACGGTCCGCCTACATATCATTTTGATGATGATGCAGATCAGAAAAGAGCAGCAATATCTTCCTTCTCGACAATTGTAGAGCCCAACCCACCAACTTCAATAGTAGAAGCCGATAGAATCCAAGCCAAGATTGCTGCATATCGTACTGCCAATGAAGAGAAGTGTGAAGAAGGATGTGATATGTCTGATGACGAATCTATATCTTATGAACAATCTACCATCAATACAACGAGCAACCATACAGATGAACAAGGCACCATTACTTTGAATGCTTCTGTCCTAGTTGATGAGAATGATGAAGAAGAAGATATAGAATATGGTATCCAAAGAGAGTCATCACAGCCACAAGCTATAGCTGGTTTCTTGGTAGGAGAAGAAGATGATCATGTAGTTGAAGGTGTTGCTGAGACAATACTGCCGTGGTGGAAACAGAGACGAGGAAAGATACTTATCACAGTTTCTTGTACGTTTTTGCCAATATTGGTATTGATTGGGTTTATTATCTACTATAGTGTCAGGGGGAAATATTACCGGTATCATACTAGAAATTTGGAAGTAATCCTCTTTTTTCTCTCGCTGGGGATGTTCATCTTTTGCAGTTGTTGGAACTTTGGCCAGCAGTGCAGACTCAAATGTTGTAGCTACCGAGAGCCGGTCATGGATTTAGGAGAAGAAGATCAGAAGACAGTTCACTCAAATCCAGAAGTCAATGCAAGTATAAGATCAAGCATTAACCGAGAAACGTCAATATCAGCACGAGTTGCTCCAATCATTCCAGAAGCATGTATGGTTGAGGAGGTCGATGAAGAAGTTGACATAGCTGGGGTTGCCGAGCCAATACCACCATGGTGGGAACAACGACAGGGGAAAACAATTATTCGGTCTATCTTCCTGATCTCGACAATATATTTATTAGTAATGGTGCCTCTAGTGGTATTGTTCTATTCTCCACTGATGCTTACGCTCTTTTGTATTGCTGCGATAATATTCTCATGTGTTCTTTGTACATACACAAAAGGTTGCAGCTGCAAGGTTTCAACTGAGAGGATGGCAGAAGAGTAGAATTCTGTTAAGTGCAACATGCTCCAATTAGATGGAATAGATATAAAGATGGCAACTAACAATAACAATCGGATTCCTTATCCTATTATGTAGTTTCATCAATACAGGATACCATTTTTTGTACCTACATCACACATCACACTATGCAGCTACGCAGCTACCCGGTACCGAGCCATTCAGTTATATAACATCTGATAGATATATGCGAGAGGTGAAGGTTGATCAACCTCAATGCCATGCAACCCTCTTTGCTCTATCTCACTAAAATCTAGCTTCCAGGATACCACCCAATGGTAGGGTATCTTTTGATTTGAAGAAAGAGCAAATCACACACAAATTTTCAACCACAACTAAATAACACACACTACAGTCCTTACTAACAAACAATAGCCACTCAGTAATCAATTATCTCAACCCTTGCGCTAATTATCATTGCAACAATTGCCGTCTTCTATTAATTAATATCCGTATCATAACAACGATGCCATCCAGTGTGCCCGATACAGACAATCCAATGTTAGAAGAGGAAGCCTTCAGCCGTGATGTCTCCAACGAACTTCAACAACCAACTAATATGAATGTTGATAACAATAATAATACATCTTTGCAAGATGGTACCTCAACACTTGGTCCAGCCGCTGCCACTGCTGATGCCGCCATGGGTACGACCGCCGAAGATACAGCACAACAAGAAGGGGGCGATATCGAAGCACCAACCACTGAGGGTGGTCAACTCAAGGCACCACCTGAGGCTATCCTGCCTCAACTACCTGCTAATAACGATGACGATGATGCACCATTAATGTCATTAAAATCCAAGAGTACTACCGCCAGTAATAAACCGGTTTATTATGCCGTACGTGTTGGATATGCCGTATCCCCATCATACAATAATAACGAGGGTGGCGAGGGTAGCGAAGAAGGTACAACACCAACTCAAACTCATGTATCAACAATCCGATCAGCAATCTTTTTACAATGGGAGGATGTACAAAACTTTGTTGAATTTACTACCCAATCTAACAATGAAAGTACAGTTAATGAAGATGGTGTACGTATAACACCATTCCATCATAACGTTGAATATAAAACATTTCATGATATTGAAAAAGCCGAACGCTATTTAAAAAAGGTTATACCATCCCTATCTAATACTACTGGTAAAAAGAAGAAGAAATCAGTAAAGAAGGCAGGTAAAACAAAAGCCAAATCCAATTCCTGGAATAAACTACACAATTCATCCACCAACCTATATTATCCACCACCTAAAAACTTTAATCCGCCAACGAAAAAATGGGAAGCGTTATATGCCAAGGCACTTGAATATAAGGAATTGTATGATGAGAATTTAGATTCAGTACCCATGGAGGAGAGTGATGTGAATTATGCCGAGCATGAAGAGTTGAGTAAATGGATTAAGTATCAGAGGACTAGTTATCGGTATTATTTGGAAGATCCCATGGGTGGACGGCATAGTATGGTATGTCTTTTTTGCTTTGTGTGTTTGTGTGCATATGTTTTGTATGTGTATGATGTGCTCATAATTGATGCAATCTAACACATGTATCTACCACTCCGCCCTTCTTACTACTTATGTACAAAATACTCCTCCTTACAGACTGAAGAGAAGGTGAACCGATTAAAGGATGCAGGATTTAGTTGGATCGTTTCCGATAAAAAGAAGTGGTTAGCCGAGGAAATTGGTAGTGGTAATAAGAAGAAACGTGGCCGACCACGCAAATCTCTCGAAGATCGAGGTATGCCCAAGGCACCCAAGCCCATTCGTGCCAAGTGGATGAATATGTACGACAAGCTTAAGGAATATAAGGAGAAGTATAATACTATTGAAATTTCACCTGATGAGACACAGGATGAAGACCTGATGGCATTACGCACTTGGGCTAAGAATCAGAAGAATATGCATATACGATGGCGTCAGGGACATGATGTAGGCATGACACAGGAAAAGTCGGACATGCTCAAGGAGTTGGGTATGGACTTCCCACCCGCTTGGGAGGATATGTATGTTAAGATTGTACAGTATAAGGCACAGCATGGGAATATTGAAATTGCTAGTGATTATGATCCAATCTTGGCGGCCTGGATGGCACGACAGAATGAAGTGCTAGGACGACACTTACAGGGCAAGTCTACAAGATTGAGTGATGATCAAGCAATGAGATTGTTGGCCTTGGGATTTCAAGGTGGACGTGGCGGAGCCGCGGCTGTGTCAGGTATCGATGGTAAGGTTAATGTTACTGGCAAGACTGTGGCTAGTCGAGACTTTGACGTGAGGTGGAATGAAATGTATCAACAACTAAGAGAATGGAAAGCTGAGCATGGACACTGCAATGTTTCCACTACATCGGGTACCGACCTTGCCCATTGGGTTTCTGCTCAACGTCGCATGTACAACAAGCTTGTTGCCGGAACACCTGGTAAACGTGCAGTCCTAGACGCCCTCAAGATGCAACGACTTACTGAAATAGGTTTCCAATTCCGTCCCCGAGGAAGTTATGTCAGTTGGGATGATAATATTAAACTCGTGGAACAGTTCCGTAAAGACAATGGACACTGCCGTATTCCTGTTGCACATCCACAGCTTGGAAGTTTCGTTAAGCTGGTTCGTCGTGACTACAAGAACTTTTGCCAAGGAAAGAAAACTTCAATGACATCGGAGAGGGAGGCACAATTGAGAGCATATGATTTCATCTTTGAGGGTGGTAAGACTCCACAACGAGCTGCAGGTCCAAAGAAGGCTTGGTCTGAAAGGTTAGAGGAGTTGATCCAATACAAGAACGAGTTTGGACATACGGTTGTTCCCCAGAACTCGGGTCAGCTAGGTGCTTGGGTACATTCCCAACGTGTTCACTATAAGAAGTACAAGGAAGGGAGCAAGTCTCAAATGACTGCCGAGAGGGCCTTGAAGCTTACTGAAATTGGATTCTGCTTTAATGCAAGTGATCGTTACCGTGGCAACAAGCGGCACAAGACGTCCGAGCAGGAGGCTGAGGAAGAAGCAATTCTTCAGCAGCAACAGATTGCTCACCTTCAACAGCAGCAACAGCAACAACTTCAAGAGACTTTATACGTACCTCAGCACCAAGGTGTGCAACAACACAATGCACACACTGGTGATCTTTTTGAACAAGCAGCTCATTATGGTAGTGTCGAGGGGCTAGGGGTGTAGGTGGCTGTTGTTGTCCTCTTTTACATGACTTGTAATCATGAAAGGCACTACTTTGTATCATGTTGATGGTGAAGAATGAATGAATATACAGATGTAGAGAACAAAATAAGAGATGTGTTGCATAACTAATAAGTATCGATACTCTCAATCTTGGTCTACAAGCACTACTAATGAATCAAGATGGAGTCTTCAGTAATGACGAATAACCTGTTACCTTAAACGAACTTAGTTGGCTACTCATCTCTATCACATATCTATTCTCACTATATCAACCTAACTCACATCGACACTTGCACTAACTTGAGGAGTATACTATCTTTTCACATCTCCTTCACAAGCCACTCATTCTCTTGATATTCTTGATTTTAGTCTTGAGGGGCACAGCACATCGCTACTTGCTTTACACTTTGTATTCTTGATTAGATCATCGGAAAACGATGATGCTTTAAACACTGATTTCTGAGAAACAAAAGTAGAACAAGAGGCACATAAAGAGATCAGACAATCACAGGGGAGTGTCAATGAAAAGAAATAAGTACACTTACACGGGCAAACTGCACAGAAGGGGCCACCATCAGACTGGTCGGGCTCATCTTCAGTCTCACAGTCCGTGTTGGTGAACATGCTACAATAGCAGGCACTATAATCGAATGTTGTACTCCATCCACATAAGTCTTGATTGAATGAAATGGCATCAGAGAACCTTGTATTGAATTGGCGAATGAGGTGTTATAGTAATACTTTAAGTCGATTTAGCACACAAAAGACACAACTCACATTTCCTCCATTTCCTCAACCCTTGTTACATCCCAGCTATTTAAGTTGCCATTGAAAGATTCGGCACCTAAGAACCTACACATTTTGTATTGAATTAGATGAATTCGAAAAGTCCCACCGAGAATACGGTAAGATCTGGACGAACATGATATGTACATAGAAGTAACTCACATGTAAGTCATATCCGTGACACTTGATACATCCCAGCTATTCAACCCTCCATCGGTAAACGAGATGGCATCTTCAAACCTGTATTGAAGAGTGTAGTGTTAGGATAGTTCCGCCAAAATATAATTCGTGTAAGATTGGTCATAATTAGATACACAAATCAATGACAACTCACATTCCACCCATATCCTCAACACTTGATACAACCCAGCCACTTAAATCACCATTGAAAGATTCGGCACCATAGAACCTATGTATCAGCATTGAATATGGGATATATTGAATATTGGCATTGTTAGAACGAGAATCAACAATATCATTTGAGTGCGGAAAATTAGATACACACATGATATGCACATTATACAGCTCACATATCCCTCATATTCTCAACACTTATTACATCCCAATTTGATATGTCTTCGTTGAATCCTCCAATAGGAACAGGAGATCTGTTATTATTACTAAACAAGCGTACCATACTTGTAACTGCTCCTACACACCAATCGCCAATGGGAAAACCATACGTTAGAGCACTGTCACAATCTTGACTATTTGCGAGGGTACAATTTTGATAGTAATCACGAACTGCATCATAAAGAATGCCAGAGTAAACACTACCATCTAATGTAATGTCACCATCAGTGGATTTAAAGCATGCTATTGTTGGTTCTGGTGAAGGAGGTTGACTAGGTGCTGATGAAGGACTTTGCGTTGGTGTTGTTGAGGGAGGTTGTGTTGGTGTTGAGGAGGGAGGTTGTGTTGGAGGCGATGAAGGACTTTGTGTTGGTGAGGATGAAGGAGATTGTGATGGCAACAACAAAGACTTCCCACTCTTTGAATAGCTTCTCTTGCTACTGCTACTCTTGGCCTTTGAGGCTTTACCACCCTTCTTCGTATCATCATATGCATTAAACTTATTCTTTGATGAACTAACCAAGGCCGCATCATTGTTGTTGCTGTGTACAAGCTCATTGATACCATACCCAGATCCATAGCCAACGCCGAAGAATGCAGCAAGACCAAGGGTTGTAGCAGCAGCGATGATAAGGATCCTTTGATAGTAGTTAGGTACTGCAAGGTGGTGTAGACGATTGTCATCGTCAGGTTGTTGACCATCATGTAGGTTTTCAATGTCAGTGTCAGGTTCTTCCTCATCATTGAACAGTAAGATGCCAGGATTTGCCTCAAACTCAAGCTCGATATTCTCTTCAATTTCAATTCTTTCATTCATCATCAGTTCTATTTGTATATTATTTGTTTGTATCGGGCTTTGTTATCACTATGTACAACGGTTGTGCGATTGTAGCTTACATATCGTGTATTGCATGCCAAGTTTCTTAGGTGTATCTGAAAGACAAATCTGGAGTCATTCTATCTTTAATAGAAAACTGCTTGGAAATTATCCTTTGAAAGTTGCAGTTTAGGTAGTATACTGTAATACTAATACCCGTGTTTCTATTTCTACATCCTAACATGATCGTGGGGTGGTTATCAAACTATTATGTCCCATCCCATGACTACCAATAAGATATTCGAATATTGTTTTATCTTATCTTGATCAACTTCTTGTCATACAACTAATCGTCCTCTAAGTCTAATATGAGAAAATCAATTTATTATGAAACCGAAGTCTCTCTCATAACAACTGGACTTAAAAACTTCCACCCGGGGCGCAATCGAACACAATCCTTTTCATAAAATCGTCCATCTCTAGTAAAGTCCTCAACCTTTGTCTGTTGTGATTGTTTTTCATTCAACTTCATTGCCGCACCGCATTCCTGTAATGCCTGTACGACCAACCACGCCGAGGGACTAATCGGTATTGGAAATGTTGGATATAATCCAGTTAGGTATAACATTGCACCCATAATTGACAAATAGGAATGTTGGGATTGATAATTCTGTGTTTTAGAATCTAATAACCATTTATCACGAAATTTTGTTAATTCATTGTATGTTTGATTCTTTAGGAATTGTGTCTTTTCACTAATTGTTTCGTCCTCTTCTCCATATTCACGATGCTCACCTGGACATGATAATGGTAGTAATATAACTGTGCGTGATTTAGACATTTCTAACCGTGTAAGTAGTGGATGACATGTAATACCAGAGCCTGATGTTGCCTCGAGGAGACAAAGATTGGTTGGATCATGTGTTTCTCCTGTTCCTGGCACAACTATCCCTATCGATATGTGATGGTATACATTCAGATGAGAAGAATGATTGTACTGTGTATATGCAATCTCTTGTGTATAACTCTGTTCATATCTCAAATTACACATATGCATATCACTTACCACAATGTTCATAACTACCCTTCTCAACACTCCTAGTACCATCCTCTTCTTCACACAGTATAGACTTTCCAAGTAAACAACCCAATGCAGCCGATGCCCCACTAGCACAACATTCACATCGACGATCGAATAATATAACATCACCAGGTTGACATTTCTCTACCATGAGATCATCTATCGTTTGTACATTTGGTATCCTGTTGTTGATATGATATTTTGATGAGAGAAGATGGTAGTTGCAATGCGATATAACGAACATAATGATAGATTGCAATTTGCAAACCGAATACACATAACAACAATAACATGTAGAGTAACAACTCACCGCAATCTAGTTGCTACTTCATGTCGTCGTTCTTCTCGTTCTTGCTTTGCATTATGTGACCAATATATTATCGGTAAAGCAGGTATTAAGGCCGAGAATGATAATTGTACAGCCAGCTTGGCCCGTGGATGTTGATTTAGACTTGATAGGAGCTTGGACGCCATGGTTATCAATACCTATTGATACTATTATGAGAGGATAGGAGTGAGTCATTTTTTGTTTGCATCCATTTCAATGACATAAAGAGGTAAGTGTAGTAAGTAAGTTGCTGACAGTCAATGTCAATAATTCAAAATAATAATCACACATCAATATCAATACAGCGTGTTTTTGGTTATATATTATAGAACAGTAAGTTGTATTGATATTTGTCTACTTTTGTACGACGAAGGGAGTATCTTATGATTGAATGCGGATATATTTATTATAAAAACAAAAGAAGGTGCACCTGATGAATGTTACCATTGATTTATAACCCATAAACATCTACTTGAAATGGAGGCCTAAAACAAAGAATGAACAAAGAATGTATTGCAATCACCTTTTTTATGTTCCAACTTATGCTCAACCAATGTGATACGTTGTATACCTCCGTATACACTCTGATGTAAATGAGTGTAATAGTCCATAAACAACCTACCTGAAATACTGAAATGGAGGCCTAAACGATCGGGGGGTTTTGAAATAAAAGAATTGTTTCGCACGGATTTCTCAATGTATCTATGCTCATATAACATGTTATGCTCATCCCCATATTATAATACGCTCATAACATATGCTAACATATAAGTTGTATACCTCTTTTGCATATACAGATATACAGAATAATAATAATAATGGGAAAGAAAGGAAAGAAGTCTAAAAGTGGGGGCAAGGTTATTGTTGAATCATCACATATCACTGTTCCTACAAACGAAACTAATAATAATTCTAATAGCGGCGTTGTAGACGAAGATGGGTTGACTTATATACACAAGGATAAAAGGACACAAATTTGTAAAGATTTATCGAATAATGAATCATTACTACTACCGAAAAAGCCCGACTTGACAATCGATCCAAGGTCTATGCATCAAAGACTTCTTTCAGTACCCATCAACAAACGTACGACAACAGCAAAACGTATAATCAAAGCTCAGGAAATGATAGATGATATTGAACGTATACAAACGAATAGAGGAAAAGATTACAATAATGAAGATTTTGTTGATATTGACACCCTCAAAGCCGATGAATCCTACATTAGGGAATGTGTCTTGTGGATTCAAGCTATCATATCATCCGACTACAGAGCTGGGAGCAGCCAACCAGTTTTATTTGGTTCACCAACTCCATCATGCTGGGCGCATATAACTTCACTACACCCCCTGGATGATAATGAGCCACAGCTAATGAATGTGGATGCCCTTTCCTTCATTATTCTACTAGCTACTGCAATGAGAGTGGATGAAGAAAGACTTAGCCTCCAGATTGTGCATGAGCTGCATGCACATGCATCATACATTGACTTTGATGAGTTACATCAACATGAGGAAACAAAGGAATTAGACGAGTCTTATCTTAGATTTGCATTAGCTTCGGTAGGGGTTAAACGTGCACGGGCATTGTACAGAGATACAAGTAAACGAATTATCACCCCCTTTCAGAATAAGAATGATGTTGCCATCCAACCTAAGTCCCTGCTTAAGTCCATCGAAACATTTGCAAATGAACTGTGTGAGTACAGACCAGACTCGCCTGTTGGTCTTTGGAATTTAGGTTGGTTTACGAGGATAGTTAATGACAATGGAAAACATCCCTGGAGGGCAGTTAATGAATTTTACAATCTAATGGCTGATTGTTGCCTTCTTGCAGAAAAGGTAGATGACGATTTCTACCGAGCAGAGGCTGGAATAGAAGTGGCAATGAGTCTCGTGCTTGGTGGAAAGCCCATCGTTGGGTATAGAGTTCCATGTGGTGCTATGGTACAGACCATTCGAGACATGAGCTATATCGATGAAGTTCCAGAAGGTGATATTGAAATAGCTCTTAATGCACCAAGTCAAGCCGCTGCCAATGAGGCTGGAGATAAGGAACAAAAACGTCTAGCAGGCCGGGTACCTCCCACTTTATTGGAACCAGGAGAGTCCGTACTAGTTCCACACTGGGAAGTAAGTCGGATATGGAACTTTGCAATGGAGGCTTATCTGAGATTGGATGAAATTGGGCAAGGACGGGATGTCTACGGTGAAACCTATGGGTGGCATATTGCAGAGGGACTCTTAACAGGGAAGTATTCAAGCAAGCTCGTTCCCAAAAATTATTGTATATGTCCTCAAATTGGATTTACGCTGGATAAAGGATCGCCGTGTGGATATTGTGGTAAGGTAGGATCTGATCTAAAGAAGTGCTCTCTATGCAAGAAGGCACAATGTAAGTATGAAGATATATGTATGTTTGTTTTATATATGCCTTGCAACTCCCTCTATCATTCTCATTCTCTTCCTTCTTCTCCATCTCATATCCTACTCAACAATATACGAAAGATTGCAGCCGTGACTGTCAGAAGAAGGCATGGAAAACTCACAAACGAGAATGCACTCCCGTCTAAGCATACTAGAGAGGAACGGAGTATGTATTGCATTATTTCACTTTGAGATTATCGGAAACCAAGAGATGAAAGAAAGAACGGAAACTGATAGTTTTGGCCCTGTTCATAAACTAGATCAATTCCGAATAAGCCTCTATAAACATACTAACTACGGCAAGTGAAAATGAACCAAACCAACCTGTGTATCCTCAGCTGCTCCTCCTCTGTCTGATAAACATGAGCTTGCAACAAGTAATTTTATGTACAAACTTCGTATACATAATAGACATAGATTATCCTCCGACCCCGAATATAAATCTCATCTTCTTCTCGCTATCCCAAAAGTTTTGCCCCAAAGCGCAGCATGAACATTCACAATTACCATTTGCATCACTCTTGAATATGTGGGCTTGGGTTCTCTGGTCGGCTGGAAGGACTCGATCTTTGCGCTTCTTACTGCACATTTCAGCTTTCTTCCCAATTTCCATATCGTCAACGTTCGAGGCGAGCTTGGCAACATCTGTATGGTGACCGGTGTAATTTGCATACTTATCTGCCTCTTCCTTGGTACGACGATGATATTCATCAGCACCCCCATAAAAGAACACATTATATGCAGTGATTTGGGCGGGCGAGTTAGGATTGGGGTGACATAGTAATTGCTGAACTGTAAACAAAATCTCAGGCAGAGTCATTTCTGGTGTCCACCCCTCTTCTTCGTTTATTGTATTGACACATATAGTTCCACTAGGATGAACATTCATATGAAAGAAGCCCCCTGGGAATTTGCACGTTGGTGGCTTATCGACTCCTCCATTGTTGTATGTTAGTCTCATTGGTATTCTAGCTCCTTCCCAAGCAGAACCTTGAGGGCCTGGAATGTAACACAGGAGACCATATTCATGATGCTTTATACCCATGCTGTATACAGAGAAATCTGAGAGAGCATCTGGTTTATTCTCAATCCAGTTACGGCAATCATGAATGTACCGTGACTTTATAAACGTCTGCCTTTCCAACCTCTTAATCTTTTCTTCACATTCCGACTGCACCTTTGCAATCTTTTTATCACATTTCTGTTCCATTTGTTTCATCTTTATATCATATTCCTTCTGCAATAATGCCATGTGTGTAACTAAACCTCCACCACTTAAATGACTTTCCATATCTTTTCGAAGACATATATGTTCACATCCGACGATACTACATGTAACTGTTTTATAACCACACTCATGATCTTCATGACGTTTGAGATCTTTTAATGGTCCCTTCCAATTGCAACAGTTATTGTCACTTCGTTTCCTCTTCTTATTACTACCATCATTATTATCATCTGATGGTGCACCGTCTTTATTTTGACATATAACTTGCAACTCATCGACCGTATCTCTTGCAAAGTAATTCGGAGTATAACCCGACACCTCAATACGACAATTTGGACATGTATTACTACTTTCTAAACTTGTTTTAATACAATTTGAGCCGAAGGTATGTCCACATTCTTTTACTGAACATGCGTCTTGCAAAACATCAGTACAAATGGCACAAATTGTACTTTGTGAAGGCTCGGGGGAGAATATACTTGTAGGATGGCCCATTTATGAGTAAAGATGATGATTTATAATATAATAAAATTGTCGTCAAATCCATCCATTTATACTTTGTTGTAAAACAACAAACTACAATATAATAAACTAAAAGGTATGCCTCTATCTACATAGTATTGGTGGGCTAGTGATACTCTCTATTTAGTACAATACGGAAAACTCAAAGTTCGTTGCAAACTGCAAATTGCAAACAGTCGACGAAGTACGTACCATAGTGGCGGCCTGGTCTAAAATCGCGGCGGCTAATGGGCGTATACCTTCTTACTATAAATTATTAATATTATTATTTGCAGAGGGTGATTTATATCACTGGTTTCAGTACTCTTCGTACCCACAATCTTTTTCAATATCAACAAAATAATATGCCATCAGCTCGAAAAAGAAATAAGGGGAGGGAAAGGAAAGCTAAGAAGGCGGAGAACAAAAGAGCAAGTATAGATGGAGTTTGGAGAAATTTGTTATCGGGTGAAAAACAGAATGTTGGTATGAGTATTGAATGTAATCATGGGTGTAGTTATCCGATCGAATCATTATCAAAACATCACCCTGTTTCCAATTTCATGGATGATCTATTCATTCAATGGTTTGAGGGAATAGATAATTATTACAACAAGGGCGGTTCAATGTTTAGAGATGTTTTGCAAATACTCTCTGACGTTTCTCCAGCACATACTCAACTATTGAGTAGTGATAGTTATCGGGAAATTGCAATCAAAATCATGACAATTATTGGTTCGAATATGGTAATTGCTGACGCTCTCGTGAAGAATATTGTTACAGGGCCATACTTGGATATTGCTAGGGTAATCGTGGTACTTGAGCAGTATGGTGGCACTGGTAAAATTATCAATACAATCAACAATCCTTCTGCGACAATAAAGATGAGGAATCTTGATATGCGTAGCAGCAGCAAGTTGAGAGATGGATTGAAGTTCTTTTCCAAACGAGTATCATGTGACTGCATAAAGAAGTTACACTTAGATGCAAGGAAGAGTGTTCCAAAGATGGGTAATTGTGTCGGTTGTGAGAAAGAAGTAGAACGTGAGAAACTATCAGTATGTAGCAGGTGCATGGTAACTCAGTACTGCTCAAGGAAATGCCAGGTTACAGATCGATTAAATCACGAAAAGTATTGCAACTCCTTTGTCCTCCAACAGAAATATTCTGAGCTCGTATCAATGGCCGATGGGGACGAATTCAAGCTCAATTTGCTAGAATCTATAATGTCATGATTGTAGAAGGAAGAAACGGAGGAACACATGCATATTGTAAGGGTACGTACGCCTTTGACTTGAACATTCATATTCATAAAAATAAAGTCATATTATAGAAGGAAAGTTTCATTGATATCTTAAAGTATAGTTTGCATCCGATTCTTTCTGATATGCTGACTTTTCTAATGAACACAAACCACTAGCAAAGATATACAACTTATATCTCCTCCAAAATTTATGTAGACTGTAGAACACCTCATTACATAATAAACACAAATTATCCCACTCCGAATAGAAATCTCATCTTCTTCTTGCTATCCCAAAAGTTTTGCCCCAAAACACAGCATGAACATTCACAATTGCCATTTGAATCTTTCTGAAATATGGTGTTAGTCCTCGGGTCGGCTGGATGTACTCGCTCTGTGCACCTCTTACTGTCAAATTCAGCCTTCTTCCCAATTTCCATATCATCAACTACTACGAAGTTATCATTATCATCGAACATGGCGGCAACATCTGGATGGTGACCAGTGTAATTTTTATACTTATCTGCCTCTTCCTTGGTACGACGATGATATGTATCAGCACCCTCACTTGTGAACATTTTATATGCTGGCATTTGACACGGACAGTTAGGATTGGGGTGGCACAGTAATTGCTGACATGTAAACAAAATCTCGGGCAATGTCATTTCTGGTGTCCATCCCCTTTCTTCGTTTATTGTACTAACAGATATAGTTCCAGAAGGATAAACATTTACATGAAAGAAGCCCTTAGGGAATTTGCACTTTGGTGGCTTGTCTACTCCTCTATTGCTGTATATCAGTCTCATTGGTAGTATTCTAGCTCCTTCCCAAGCAGAACCTTGTGGGCCTGGAATGTAACATAGGAGACCGTGTTCATACCTTCCACCCACGCTGTATACCGAGAAATCTGATAGAGCATCTGGTTTATTCTCAATCCAGTTACGGCAATCATGAATGTACCGTGACTTTACAAGCGTGTGCTTTTCCAACAACTTAATCTTTCCTTCACATTCTGATTTTACTTTTGCAATCTTAGTATCACATTTCTGTTCCATACGTTTCATCTTTCTATCATAATCATTCTGCATCAAAGTAATCTTTTCATCATGATCTTTTTGCATTAATGCCATGTGTGTAATTAAACCAGCTCCACCACTAAGGTGACTTTCCATATCCTTTCGAAGACATGTATGTTCACATCCGACGATGCTACATGTAGCTGTTTTAAAACCACACTCATGATCTTCATGACGTTTGAGATCTTTTAATGGTCCCTTCCAATTGCAACAATTTGTATCATCATCGCGTTTCCTCTTCTTATTACTACCATCATTATTATCATCTGATGGTGCACCGTCTTTATTTTGACATATAACTTGCAACTCATCGACCGTATCCCTTGCAAAATAGTTTGGGGTATAACCCGATACCTCAATACGACAATGTGGACATGCATTACTACTTTCTAAACTTGTTTTAATACAATTATAGCAGAAGGTATGTCCACATTCTTTCATTGAACATGCGTCTTGCAAAACATCTGTACAAATTGCACAAAGCCAGTTTTCTGAAGGGGTGGGCGAGAATATACTTGTAGGATGGCCCATATCGACAAAGATGATTTGTTATAAATAGTAGAATTGTCGTCGAATCCAATATACTTTGTTGCAATTAGTACTATCAACAAAAAGCACGCACAGCACCACCACACTATGTAGACTCTACATAGGCACTTACGATACTGACGTTAGACTGTATTGAGCATGGTGGTATCCTTTTATGAGAGTACCTATGTGATAGATAGACTTGATTCAGACTCCAAAATCTATTCGTATGGCAATTAATCACCTGCCTAACAATACAATATAACATATGCGGATCAATTCCGTTGCCCACTATTCGATTCTATAATTTACTAGTTTATCTGTAATTATAATTATAATGGCTGATTCAATCTCATACTCGTTTGTGAGCAAGAAAGATTGTTTTGCCAATAAGAAGTTGGAATTATTGCAACAAAACATGAGAACACTACTACAACACCCCCAGCCGTATCATTCAAAGTTTCAAAGGTAGTATGACAGCTAACAATAAGTTCTATTGGAGCTTTGGCGAAAAGCCACCGTTTAACTTTAACAAGTGTTATCCACTGGATGAAAAAACTTCTACATTAGTTGATAATAAAGATACACCGATAGGAAATGATTATATGTCTCCAGTAGTTTGGGGTATTGCAGAGGTCACATCGACTACTATTGAGGGTGTAGAAGTTGGTGCACAATACCTTGGTCTTCTGCCTATTGGAGATTCAGTATCATTTGCAAAAGCAAGTTTGAAAGATGGTAGTATCGTTATCGATCGGCCTGCTACTTTTGCCGCATATAATAGTTTCAATAAGATTGAATCAGATACAGCAATGTCTACGAGTTGCGAATACAGTGACTTGGCGTTAGTATGCTTCCCTGGTATTGTTACTGGTCATGGACTGTATTTCAGAATGCTAGAACAGAATTGCTACGGTGCTAATGCAATTGTTATCACATCAGCAAGTAGTAAAGTTGCTCTAGCTATGGCTTTTTATATGAAAAATGACCCGAATAAAAAGTTTGAGAATATACAAATCATCGGATATACTTCCAATAACAATATGCAATTCTGTAAACAGACGGGTCTATATGATAGTTTATTTTGTTATGATGATATCCTACCCCCAGGAAAGAAGTATGTTGTTGTTGATATTGCCGGAAGAGCTGACATATACACACGAAATATGAACAAAAAAGGTGTGGATATTATCAAACTTTTGGTTGTTGGCAACGCGTCTGGGATTGAGGATAAGAAGAGTACATTCTCGGCCTTTACTATTATGCAAAGATGAAGATGATAATGGGCATGATGGGCATTCCACCCCGGCTACATTTTTGGATGCCTAGACCAACTCAGGAGTTATATTTGATATGGGAAGATATGGCCGCTATGGAAAAGAAATGGGGCAAGGACAAGGTAAAAGATGTACAAAGGGAGAGTAGTTTCACCTTTTTGTAAGGCTGCAAAGGAATGGATGAGTATCCGAGAGGCCAAGACTGAAGAGGAAATTGGAAAGGCATTTGTAGATATATTGGAGGGATCAGTGCCACCTTCTGAAATTATTGCTCTTAATATTGGTCAAGCTGTGAGTCATCGGAAGTAAACTTTGAACATATGATATGCTCATGATGTATGAAGACATAGAGAAGTCAGCTATTGTAAGTAATACTAATTGCACTTAATGAACCACTCTAACGACATACAAATACCAGCTATCAGTAACACCTATACTGCAATACACGACGTGAAGGTAGAGGGGCATGCGGATTGCATCCACTTTTCAGACAGAGATACCGCTCTGTGACACCATAATTCCTCATTGAATTTTGACGCCATTTTTTTGTTGAGCACCATTGATTTTGTTGATTTATCCTCCTCAAATTGAATAGGAACTGAGATCAATTGCAATTGCAACGATATTACGATCAGATATCAAAGGTGAGTAGTATATGCTGCCATAATTTTATAAACAACAACTTGAAACATAATACTAAACCATTGACAACACCAACAAACAACTATACAATAACAACATGACAGCAGCAACAGCCAAAATGCCACAAGCAGACACACTAGCTCCATCCACATCATCCCAAGAGTTGCACGATAATCGATGGCGGCCAGTTAACTCCTTAAAGAACTCTCGTCTGACCATCCAAATACATTGTACTGATACTAACAAACGTTTTAATATACCCGAGCAACCAATCCAGTCAGCAGGTAAGTAGAGAGTATACTATATGCGGCAGCGCTGTCTTATCATAATAAATATATTGTTCACATGATATTGTACACATGAAAACTCATATCAAATATTCCATTCTTTCTCTCATTACGATATTGCAATATTGCAAATATCATATACAGGTAATCTACAAAACTATTTCGACGAGGCAGCACCCGACGATGGACATATACTAGGCTCAACAACACTACAAGAATTAATGAACCGTGTTAAAAAGAATATACCATCACTATACCTAATGAAACAAGTTGGCGGTGCATCATTAACATGTGGAAATCACAACGTCCACCAGGATGAGTGGGATACAACCATGGTCTGTGAATTGGTCTGTGAGGATAAACAAAAGACATTGAAGGGGACTATTCCTCGTGTTAAATTGGATGATGGACGGGAGGCTGTGGTGGTTACTATTGGGGCTCCTAATCCTACCTTGAATGTTCAACGGAGTGTCGTTGATCGTTGTTTATCAAAGGGGGATGTTTATGGTTAATATTCTATATAAATCATATATAGAGTCTTCTTGAAGAGGAATCTTTGTATTGGGGGAAAGAGGGGTAGAGTTGGGAGGATATGAGTTAGACCGGAGGAGCTACTTAAAGGGAATGATAGAGAAGTGGCTTACTCCTTGTAATACTGAAGGGGAATAATTATACTTATGTGTGGGTGATGTGATTTTTAGAGGCTATTGATATTTTAGATGCTAAAGCTATGCGGCTTAAATACTAACTATAGATTGCTAAGAAGTTAGAAAGTGTTATCACTATTGGAAGTGTATATAGCTACCGCCATCTAGCTAGGCCTGGGGAACTATCTAATGATGACTGATATTATGTATTTCCACTTATTTGATGAGATTTAGTTACATTATCATTTTTTTGTAAATCTAGTTCTCCATGTCAATAGTACCGAGCTTCTCCTTTAGCTCTTCAATCTCCTTAGCTTGTTCTCGTATCTTAACAACCTTTATGCAACCCCAACATCCTCTATCAGAAGGAACACAATCTGAGCATAAGACATCTCGACAACAACGGCACTGATCTACATTGTACTCTCCGCCATTGTAGCATCCTCGGCAATTGGCTTTGTCTCTACAATTAGAACACCAAAGAACATTGTCACAGTCCATACAGCTCGCTCTACCACAAGAGTCGCATATAGGTATGCAAACGTCCTTACAAAAAGCAGTTCCACATTCGTCACATGCCTTATTGCACCCTCTGCATACACCTTCACTACATTCCTCACACTCTCCCACTTTAACACAGTCCGAACAGTAGTATTTGGAGCAACTATCGCAAAATCTTAGCTTTTCACTCCATTCACCATCAGTACAACCTCTGCATATTGGCTTTAGACAATCATAGCATACATTGTATTGATAATGGTTATCCATCCAAGGGTGAACATTGCCAACATTGCCGAGTGAAGTGGAAAGTATATTGGAATTGGAACAGTTAGCACAGCTCAATCTCTCTCGTTCAAATCTTTCATTATACCTCCTTCTAAATTCCTCTAACAATGAAGCCCATTCATTACCAGCACGCCAATTCCACATACATGGAAACACAGTATATCTCAATGCAAATCCATCAGACGCAATTATACTTTCAACTAGCGGAAGAACAACTTCGGGTGACATCAAATCTCTCTGTTGATTTCGTATTGCATGACCATCTGCATCATAATGTACTTTACCAGGACGCTCATGTTTTCCAACAAGGCTCAAATCTAAGAGTTCTAGTACATTCGACCCTTGCAAAGGTGACAGTCCGTGCCCGATGATGTTGATACAATTAGTAAGCTTTAACTTTTTTAGTGTTTGTTTTGCATTTATGCTCGTCAGTACTGCATGAAGATCATCATCTTTTAACTTGTACGCTAAACTCTTCTCAATATCTACAAAGTCTAGTATATCCCAATCAGATGCTGCTATGATAGCTTTACTATTGTTGCTGATAGTATCTTCCCATCAACTTTTTTCCAAGATGAAGAAGGAGCAGAGAGTGCTGCTGCAAATACCGCCCTCGAGGGCTTGGATAAATACGTCGATACCTCAACTAGGAAACCAATGGGTAAATCATTGATATGTAGACTATCTCCGTCAATTTTAGGACGCTTATTGCCGTCGATAGTCGCCATCTAACTGTAGGAAGACCATGGGAATGGGGAATGAGAGTAAAAAAGACGGGCGAGCGAGTGGAGGTAGAGTAGAAAGGATACCGTATCGAAGAATAAAATCCGTCGAAGTCGAGGTCATGTCAATCATATTTATAATATACTGTGTGTGATTGGTAGAGGACTTGAATGCACCGAAGAATTGCTTCTTTCTTGTACTTACGCAACATACAAACTCAATATCTTTTCTGTCAAAAGTCTTTGTACAAATCCCCTATTGCAACAACTACCTTTATGTCATCGTCCAGTAAAATATCCGCCTCTAAAAAACGAAAGAGAAAACAACAATCATCGGATGATGAACAAGATTGGTTTCATCCATTCACTAACAACGATCCCATCTATGTAAAGTATATGTCAACTGAGTGGGGATTCGAGAAGAACACCGACAATGAGTTGTTTGAAAAGCTATCATTAGAAGGAGCACAATCAGGTTTATCTTGGAGGACAATCTTACACAAACGTGAGGCATAAGATTAGCATTCCACAAGTTTGATATTGATAAGGTATCGACCATGAGTGATGATGATATTGAAAGTTTACTAACGAGTACATCCGATGACGATGATAAGACAAAGTTGGTAGTACGGCATCGCGGTAAGTTGCAATCGGTAGTAAATAATGCAACTATTATACAACAACTTAAAGCAAATAGTACAATATCATCTTTCAAAGACTACCTATGGTCATTTGTTGATGACAAACCAATATTAAACCATTGGGAATCGTTCAACGATTTACCGAGTAAGACGGAAGAGAGTGAACGTATGAGTAAGGCATTAAAGAAGCTTGGGTTTAAATTCGTTGGTCCGACGACATGTTATTCTTTAATGCAAAGCTGTGGATTTGTTATTGATCACCTTAAGGGATCTAAACATTGGTTAGAGGCAGAGGAGAGATTGAAGATGCGAGAAGGTGGTTATCAGATACGAAAGCCCTAATATCGAAGGAAGTTGTTGATGTAGATGTAATAAGAGCTGTATAAATTAGATGTAATGTAATTTGTACACTTCTATCTATTTCTCTGGAAATGTTACCCGTAACACTTTTTTACAGGGTGCAAGTACCGTGGGCTACATAGGAATCTGTAGCGACCATCAACTCCCCTCTAAGATATCCAGTTTTGTACCCGTATATCCCCTAATTGTACCCTTTCTGGCTGAGTTTTAGATGAGCCCGGTAACATTCTCTGCCTACAACTCTGTAAAGAAATGTTACCAGATCAGCCTCGTGACGCTAACAATCTACTAAGAAAAGTTAT
>Ga0075439_11534_pt1 | contig 23320 bp, 23 predicted proteins | sample MintriSingleCell_FD_74264 | JGI IMG/M metagenome (GOLD analysis project Ga0075439, IMG submission 74264) | Marine eukaryotic communities from Monterey Bay, USA to study complex ecological interactions - Minidiscus trioculatus JGI Plate_4_G5... | ecosystem: Environmental > Aquatic > Marine >... | reverse complement strand
ACATTGAATTTGAGGTATACCTTGTCGATATTATATTATACCAAGCAATAAATCTGCAAAACCCTATTTATTTAGTGCATGGTGTGTATTGATAATGCAACCTCTCGCAGCTGCTTTGCTTTGCTACTCTCATTAAAAAAGATACCGCCGCATTGAAATCACAAACACAGCGCCAAGAGAGAGAGCATTACTAAAAACTGATCTATCCAGTTATTCTCTTAGATCTAAAATGCTGTGAGCTACAGACATACTAATTCAATAGCTAATGCGGAGCTGAATGTTATGTTTCAATGCAAACAATTGACAATCTTTTTTATTTTCTGTGCTAGAATAAGTAAATATTTATTTGAAGCCCCTCGCGATGCACGGATGGACGGATAGACTCGATCGATGCCCGCCGGCAGTAGACTGGACAGTATATGGTAAATGGTAGGTACTCATACAACCATAGATTACTTGTTTGCAATATGCAATTGGCATCTAATCATGGTGCATCTTCATATAAAAGCGCGACAAACATTAACTAATGTGACCCCAAGACATTAAGACTCAAGCAGTCATCGATAATAGAGATTGATAAAAGCACGACAACAATGAACTACTAACTGATGCTGATGTGATCAAGATTAAGATCAAGGCAGCCAACGGTAGCAGCAATACTTCAATACCACATATCTAATACAGATCAAGACCAAGGAGGCAGTCAACGGCAGCATACAACTATCATTATACTTCATTATAATTATACCACATATCTAACCTCAATATGACATCGCTACTACGCTCTAGTATTCTTCTAACAGGTCAAACAATTTGTTATCGCAAACTTGCAAAGCCATTACCTCCTGGGCTTGCGGATGGTGATTGCTCGTCTCCTGACAGTGTTGTTGAACTAATTGATTTGTGTGATAAATCAAACGATACTCAGTGTAAGATTTGTCTCGGAAGTCTTGAGCTGGGATCTGGGATGACTGTGAAACTTAAATCATGTGGCCATAAATATCATTTACAATGCATCCGAGATGCAATGAAGTATCAATGTTCAATGAAATGTCCAGAATGTCGCAATTCGATACTTGCAATTACAAGCCCTCATGATCAACTGAAATATTTACGAGGGGATAGTCCTGTCGGGACAATGCATGTACAACTACATGGATCGTCCTGTGCTGGGTATGAAAATTATGGAAGTATTATCATCACATACAGAATGGAGACAAAATATAATAGTAGACGTGTTGCTTATCTACCTAATACTCCAGAAGGTAATGAACTTCTCATTCGATTGGCATCGGCATTTAGTTGTGGGCTTATATTTACTATAGGCATTTCGCTTACATCAGGATTGGACAATGTTACGACTTGGGGGAGCATTCACCATAAAACATCACAGACCGGTGGATTGGTATCACATGGCTTCCCTGATGATCAGTATATATCCAATTGCAACAACGAGCTTGATTCTGCCGGTATACCTCCCTTTGATGTATGTGCTGCATATATTCAGACTAACCATATTCAAACTAGTCATACTCCATCTCAACTTCATCGCTATGTGAAACCCTCTTTACAATCACCTCGTCAAAGTACTTTATTCTTCTATCAAGAGAAAGTCAAATCGGTCTTCACTGAGAATATGTCCGGAGGCTGCCTCCCTGATATTCATGAACAAATACAATCAGAAAGTTTTGTAAAGTTTGTAGAGGTAAGTCATATCAAGGGCCCTCGTATTACCATAAATACAAGAATATTCCAATCAAGCATATATCAAGCTTTTGTTGAGGAATGTAAGACATGTGCTGAGTCCACCGAGAAAGAGTATAACGTACAGATAGTCTTTCACGGTACTGCGAGGTCTAATATTGAAAGTATTTTAAGCAACGGCCTAGATCCATCGTTGAGAAGAGGGCAAAGCTATGGCCAAGGAGAATACTTTGCAGCAAGCCCTGACTTGCCACTTAATTATTGCAGAGGGGGGACTAAGATGTTGGTATTTCTGGTCATTACAACCAAGTTTGATCTTCGAGGGCCTCAAGATATTGTTGTGGTGGAAAAGACACAAAGACAACTACCAATTGCAACACTGTCCTTCCTTAGTTATGACCCTAGAGCTTTGACAGCAGCCAGAACTTTTCAAGCAAATGTATCAAAGTTGGTTGCTGAAGTAAGAGAGAAGGAAAAGGCAGTAAAAGTAGCTACTGCCAAAGAGAAGATAATCAAGCTCATTCTGCAAGAAGAGTACTTCGCAGCTTCAGATATTTACGAAATGTCCTGTGAGAAAGGACAACCTCCCGAAGTTTGGGCAGATGAGATGGCCGCCTATGTTAGAGATCATATTCGGGATGAAGAGATGGTTGAGATCTACTTCCCCAACCTTCCTAAGAGGCCGAAGTCGTCACAAGATCTTAAGATTCGAGCTACTACAGATATAGAAGAGGAAGCTGCTACTGCTCGGAAGAATCTGGCAAGTGTAACCGCAGCAAAAGGTAACAACATGCCCATTCCCCCTCAACAACGACAGTCTTGGCGTTCTATTAGTGCCAAGTCTCGTCTCAAAAGTCAACGTCTTTATGCATCCAAGTCTACGGGACCAAAGTCAACAAGATCCCTTAAGATTCAAGCTCCTACAGATATAGAAGAAGAAGCTGCTTCAGCTAGAAAAAAGCTGGCAAGTGTGAGCACTGCATCAAAAACCTCTTCTAATGACAATGAGAATGGAAATGATGCAGCAGCCCACCAGAGGTTCCTCTCGTGGTAGTAGCCAATCTTCATCAAAGAAGAACGACGAAGATACACACAGACCTAGCCAAGGACCGTTAAGTTCTAAACCCTCTTCCTTCCAGGCATATGCTATAAATGGAGAATGTTAGGGGAGTGTACACCCAACTGTAAAGTTATAATGTGTGTTATATGTGTTTGATACAACTATATTACTTTACAGAACACCCCTCTAGCTCTCAAACTTGAATAACAAGCAGCTGCTACATAGCTCTCAACTCTTGCAAATTAGTACATGCTCCAAACTCTACTCTCATAAAAGGATACCATAAAGATAACACCGCAGAAATAAATCACAGCACCGAGCGACGATACAGCTTGAAAGAGGTCCCGAAGAGCTGGCAATGATAGAAACAGGGGGACACTACCAAATCAATGTAATAAGGCTTCTTTGACTTGCCAGATACTGGGTGAATGAATTATCCTAACTTCTACTTTAACAAATTATCTAACTTTCCTCCTCTGACACAAAACTTTTTTTATGTCCAATATATCACTTTTTACTTGCACAGACCATTACCCTTGCATTGGTTACTATTACAATCTGAGTCGTCACAACATACAGAATTACGTGAGCCGTCACCCGGAATGCAACCAGTACCAGTAGTAGGGGGACTTGGATGATTGGAGCCTTTGACGGAGGAGGTGTTGATCCTACCGATGGTGACTTGGATGGAGTAGAAGTAGTTGGCGGAGGAGGACCGGCTGAGCAACTTACTGACAGACAGCTTTTGTTTTTACCACGGCAATTGAAGTTACAATCTTCGTACCAAGTTGGATACTGAGTTTCGTCGCAGTATGATTGATCAATACTTGAGGAACAGAAGTACTTTATCAAAGTTGGCTCTGGCGTAGGAGGTAGAGTCGGAAACTCTGTTGGTGTTACAGTGTCACTTGGACCTAATGATGGTCGTAAGCTTAACTTTTCAGATGGAGATGGATGTACCACAATATAGTTGTCGCAATACCCACGAAGTCCTTCGTCGTCAATTACATAATGCTTCAAAACGTATACGCCGGGGACGTTGAAAGTACAAGTTTGGATGGCCTCTTGACTCCATCCCCCTTGTTCCTCCGAACAAATGTAGTTCGCGCCACAAGTGTTACAGTAGCCAACAATACTTCCATCTGTATCAAAGCTGGAAGGATATTAGAGATATCTGCATGAGGAAAAGGGTGAAATGTATTATACAAACTCACCTGTCACTCATATCAATTGTCACATCCAAAGGAGACATGCCTTCGGTAACACTGGCTTCACATCGTGCCGAAGGAGGAGAGCCAACTGCATCCCCAACATCTGTGGAGTAAGGAAAGAGAGAGGTGAGTCTGACTTCTGCACCACAGGTATGTACCTTTAGGATCAATAAGAAATGCTCTTTACTTACGCAATGTCGTTTCATACCGATAACCAATATTTAGCTGATAATCCCCCGAACACTGATTTGGTACGTCTCATTTCTCAGGCCTGTCCAGAATGTCTTCGGAAAGCCTTCAATCGTTTGATGACAGCACGAAGCAGTAGACGAGAGCTTGGAAATAGCGACAAAGTCCCAGTAGATGTTCCAAGGGGTAGGATGAGGATCGTACTGAAAAACAATGTCAATATTTTCATTTTGCATTGCATTAGATTGAACCACTAAGTTGCCGGTCGGGCCTGGTTGAACAGATCCATTGTCAACATTTACAACAGCCCACGCTGTAGCAGAACCTCCGCCACCACGGTAGTCTGATGCTCCTATGGAGTAGGGGTACATGATCATGCGACCAATTATCTCCACGGGATCGGAATAGTCGACTTGGAAATTGGCAGTTTCGCCGGCTTCGAGAACAACAAACTTGGGATCAATAGTAACCACGGGAGGGTTGCTTAAGACCAGATTGTTAAGGAAGTCTGTGTTGTTCAATATCTTGAAGAGGTTCAACCGTCCTCCAGTAGTGCTTATCTCGGCATTCTCACCGACGGCCACTTGGTTGTATGAATTTGGATGAAGGATGGCATTTCTAGCTTCATAGGCATTAAGATGAGGATAAAGCTTAAGAAGCAAAGCTGCTGCACCTGCCACATGTGGAGATGCCCTGTTATGTCATGCATGTGAATGAGTTAGTATGAGGTATATGAGTATTTGCAAAAATGACATATGATATGCACATAATCTAGTACAACGACGACAAATACTTACATTGAAGTGCCGCTGAGTGTCCTATATCCCTCATTTGAACATAAGTTGCAACTATACTCTCCAAAACCTGCAGCAGTTGATAAAATATCTAATCCTGGAGCTGCGATGTCCGTGTTACCTCGACCAAAACTAGTAAAGGTAGCCGAAGTATTGAATTTGGTTGTAGCTAAGACAGAGATGAGGCGGCTGGATACTGTGGATTGATGTCAACATTCCCCCCGGCGTTGCCAGCAGCACAAACATTCACAACTCCAGTTAACTCCAATTCATGCATAACATCCTTTAGAGACTGGCTGTACCCTCCTCCACCCCAACTATTATTTGTAACACGTATATTCACCCCACTATTCTTCAGTTCGAGTAACTTTGCAAAGCCTTGAATCGCATCTTCGATAAAACCACTTCCTGAGTTGTCAAGAAACTTGACTGACATTAACTTAACTTTCCAATTCACACCTGTAACGCCAATACTATTGTTTCCTGATGCTCCAATCGTTCCCGCCACATGCGTCCCGTGTCCATGATCATCACTACCCTGAGGATCTGTATCGGGTACGCAAACTCCACCAAAACAAACATAACCAGGATGATCGACATAGATATTATCAAGTAAATCCGGATGATTAAATTGAATACCCGTATCGATGACAGCAACAATAACATCGGATGCATCCGTTTCAATATCCCATGCCTTGTCGGCTTCGATCCTGTTCACCTGCAATATACTTTGGGTCATTAGGATCAAGCACTTAAAGATTCATTTTCCAATTCAGTTCTGAATACTTTACACCATTTTGAGACTGATACCTCCTTACTGCAGCATTTCGAGTTAGCCCGGGTGGAATTGATACTGAATAGATGTTGTTATATAAACGCTGACGACGATTAGTGCCCGGTAGAAAGGATGGAGATGCATCGTCTTTGAATAACTAACAATGATACTATCTCGACTAGCACGAGAGTGTCCATTGTTCGTGTTGTTGTTACTACTACTATCATCATGATGATGGTTGAAGTTGTTGCTATTGTTTGCATCTGCATCATCCCAAGGTTGTTTGGGGGGATTGGCACTGGCATCAACAAGGAGCGTCGAGGACGACAATACAAGGGATACTACTACAGACGGTATCTTCATCGTTGATTTGTCGATCTTTGATTTCTTCTACACCTGTCAATGTTTGATTGTCATAATGATGATGATGGGCTTGGTGATGGGAACAGATTGCTTGCAATACTTCTATCTATTATTGCCCACCCCCCAACGTTATCACATGGTAAGATTTACACTTGAAAAGTTGATGGGGGAGGTTATATGCCAATAAAATCTTAGATTGTATCGATCTCTTGTGCAGATTTCGGCAATGTAAACACGTCGTATTGATGCTATATCTCTATCAGATATCATATGAAAGAGGTAATTATATGTTCGATTGGGGAGGCACGCAAGGGGTGAGACAAAATATCTTTTGCGGTATCCTCCCTTTTCAGAGTAAGACATGGCGGTGGCAGGCGTTGAGTTCATATACTGCCTTACTACAAAGAACAATAACTGTACGCGGCCGATCTAGCACCACCAGGTGTCATAACTATACATAGATTACTTGGTTGTCATGAGGATGATTTGCAATAGGAGAGGTTAATTATGGAACTATTTTGTATCCTCATATTATCAAATGCATTAGCACGACAACAATGAACTACTGATAAAACCTCAAGATTAAGACAGATTAAGACCAAGAGGCAGTCAACGATTAGCAGCAAAATACACTTCATTATACCATATATCTAATACAGATCAAGACCAAGTAGGTAGTCAACGACATACAGCTATCATTATACTCCATTATACCACATATCTAACTTCAGGATGACATCGCTACTACGCTCCAGTATTCCTCTAACAGGTCAAACAATATATTATCGCAAACTTGCAAAGCCATTACCCCCTGGCCTTGCGGATGGTGATTGCATTTCATCTCCTGACAGTGTTGTTGAACTAATTGATATCCAGTCCATGAATACGAGAATATTACATAAGAAGTTAATTGATATCCAAATCCAGTCCATGGGCGAGAGTACTTATGTGCAAACAGCAGCAATAGATGATAAACAATCTGTTACATCAACGCCAAGCAAAAGAAGTAGCAGCAACGACATGTCATTAGCTGATATACGTGCAGAGAAGCATAGAAGATTTCTACTCGAACAGCAATCAAAGAATGGTACCTCTTCTTCACAATCAGATGGTTTTAAATCAATCGATAATCAGTGTAAGATTTGTCTCGAACATCTTGAGCTGGCAGGACCAGGAATGCCTGTGAGACTTAAATCATGTGGCCATGAATATCATTTACAATGTATCCGAGATGCAATGAAGTATCAGTGTTCAATGAAATGTCCAGAATGTCGTAATTTGATACTTACAATTACAAGTCCTCATGAACAACTGAAATATTTACAAGGTGATAGTCCTGCAGGGCAAATGCACGTACAGCTAGATATGTCGTCCTGTGCTGGGTATGAAAATTGTGGAAGTATTATCATCACTTATAATATGGAGACAAATCCTAATAGTATGCAAGCTAGTCGGCAAAGGCAAAAACGCGTTGCTTTTTTACCTGATAATAAAGAAGGAAATGAACTACTTAACAGGAAAGTCCGCGTTAGTATGGTTTATCTTATGAATTCATGTGTTTAATATGAAGTTTTTCTTTATAGAGGTTGATTGCCTTTGCAAACCACATGCACTAACATATATTCAATCGCCTCTCTTTCATCAATGTAACTTGTGAAATGTGCATCTTCCAGATTAATGGCGGCATTTAGTTGTGGGATTACATTTACTATCGGTACATCTCTTACAACTGGATTGGAGAATGTTATGACTTGGGGGGGCATTCACCATAAAACATCACAGACTGGTGGATTTGCATCACATGGCTACCCTGATGATCAGTATATATCCAATTGTAATAACGAGCTTAATGCTATAGGTATACCGTCCTTTGATATATGCGCTGCATATATTCAGACTAATCATATTCAGACTAGTCATATTGAGACTAGGTATCAGGAAGAGGAAAAGTTACTTTTTTGTCTGATGCATGCAAAGCATTGCAATAATACATCATGTACAATCATTCAAGATTGTAAGGAATTCAAATATCTATACCATCACACACTTTACTGCAATGAGCCTTCTTGTACGATCGAGAGATGTAAGAAGGCTAGAGATGTTCTGGATCACTTTGACAAGAAGCCACAATTGTGTACTTACATAACAAACGGTTCAAAATGTGGTGTGTGTGGTACAGTTAGCGCAGCATTAAAGGGGTGCGAGGCTGTTCAAGATTCCTTCGGTGAAATCAAACCATCTGACCTTCATCGCTATGCGCAACTCTCTTTACAATCATCTCGTCAACGCGATGATACTCTATTCTTCTATCAAGAAGAAGTCAAATCGGTCTTCACTTTTGAGAATATGACTTGCCTCCCTGGTATTCAAGAACATATACAATCAGATAGATTTGTAAAGTTTGTCGAGCTGAGTCATATCAAGAGACCTCGTATTACCATAAATACAAGAATATTTCAATCTGACATATATCAAGCCTTTGTGGATGAGTTGAAGGCAATTGCCGAATCTGCATCTGAACAACATTATGTCAGCTTAGTCTTCCACGGTACTTCGGAGTCTAATATTGAAAGTATTTTAAGCAATGGCCTTGATCCATTGTTGAGAAGAGGGCAACAATATGGCCAGGGAGAATACTTTGCAGCCAGCCCTGACTTGCCACTTCGATATTGCAGAGGGGGGACTAAGATGTTGGTGTTTCTTGTCATTACAACCAAGTTTGACCTTCGAGGACAACACGATATTGTTGTGGTAAAGAAGTCACAACGTCAATTACCAATTGCAACACTGTCCTTCCTTAGTTATGACCCCAAGGCATTAACAGCGGCCAGTGCTTTTCAAGCAAATGTATCAAAGTTGGTTTCTGAAGTAAGAGAGAAGGAAAAGGCAGTAAAAGTAGCAGCTGCCAAGGAACGAATCATCAAACTCATCTTGGAAGAAGAGTACCTCGCGGCTTCAGATATTTACAACATGTCCTGTGATGAGAAAGGACATCCTCCTGAAGTTTGGGCAGAGGAGATGGCAGCTTATGTTAGAGATCATATTCGGGATGAAGAGACGGTTGAGATCTACTTCCCCAACCTTCCAAAGAGGCCGAAGTCGTCACAAGATCTTAAGATTCGAGCTACTACAGATATAGAAGATGAAGCTGCTTCTGCTCGGAAGAAGCTGGCAAGTGTAACCGCGGCAAAAGGTACTGATACTTCTTCTAATGACAATGAGAATGGAAGGGATCCATCTACTAATGAAGTCCGCCAATCTTCGAGTAGTTTATCAGCTGGTGGACATAGTTCCCTAAAACAGAATGAAATGGGAGGTCAAAAGAACATGTTTTCTCCTGGTCAAAATATGCCCATTCCCCCTCAACAACAACAACAACAGTCTCGGCGTTCGATTAATGGGAATGCAGCAACCCCTTCTAATGATACTGATGCCAAATCTCGTCACAAACGTCAACGTCTTTTATTACTCCGTCATGCATCCAAGTGTACAGCCGAAAATGGCACGTGTACAATTACTCCACAATGTGCCGAGATGAAGGCATTATGGAAGCATCTTGCATATTGCAAAGACAGCTATTGCAAGGTTCCACACTGTTTGTCTAGTCGTTACGTATTAAGTCATTTCCGTCGGTGTAAGCCTCCATGTAATATTTGTGACCCCGTGAAGGAGATTATTAAGAATGGTGAGGGTGAAACACCAACCAATAGAAAGAAAAAGATGAAAGAGTTCTGGTTTTTAAATGTATAACTCTCTAAAGCCAACGACCCTCAAGACACGCTCAATGGAGATTACGAGAAAACACAAATACGTCCCAACTCTAATGTAATAATATGTGTAATATGTGATTGATACAACTATATTACTTTACATAACTACCCCTCTAGCTCTTAAACTTGCCCAATCATATTATTAAGTTATGACTCTTCTTGTTCATTACTACTAGAATCTTGTACTCCTGCCAGAGATAGTTTTGCTCTCAATACCTTTTTCTCTTCTCTTAGCATTGCCGCCGCCAACTGTAATCTCTTCAATATGTTGGTCTCGTCTAGAGCTTGGATCTTCATTACTTCTCTTTGTATGTTATCCGCTTTTCCAGTACAGAATGCAGCCCATGAAATCGCAGTCAAGTCTTTGGGCGTTCTTATTGTTGATTTATCATTCACGTTTATTGTCTGTAGAACATAGCCGAATGTATCTGTTTCCTTGGCATCTTCGAATGCTTTCTGGAATTGAGCAACTCTGTCATCAATCTTTGATTCATCAACATCTTCTTCTAACAATTCATCATCTTCGTCGTCTTCCTCTAATTCATCACTATTCGCTTTTGCTTCAGTTTCTATGTCGACTCCTTCATTGGAATCTGATTGCATGAATAGATTCTCTAATTGTGCATTGACTAAACGTCTGTTCATGACTTCATCCTTCCCATCTTCTGTCTTGTCTTCATCTTCTGTACTATTATCATCCACAATAGCAGTACTGCTTGGCGTTTTACTCTCCAATTCTTTCAACTTATGTTCCAAATTTGCAATAGATACCATTTCATTCTCGATATTATTAGCTATGGTACTTGCTATTTCAATGGGTGATGATACACCGCTAAGTTCAGTACTGCCCTTTTCTTTCAAACCCTCGAGGGCTAAATCTTCATCTAATAACTCACATACTGTTGCCTTGAAATATGGCTCTTCTTGCAACATACCATCCTCTGAAATAATCTTACATCTTCCGACTGCTCTAATGGTAACAAAGATACTACCATTACCCATGCCGTCTCCCTTGTCTACCCAATTCTCATCAGTACCAAATCTTGTAAAAGATTCCACTTCACACAGTGGCAATGTCGTTATCATACCATTTCTAGCTAACAATCCCATTCCTACCATACCGCTATGATTATCCATTGCATCTTGAAATAGCTTATGGAACCGATCTTCATATAAGTTTAATTGTGTTCGTTGTCCCTGTAGCAATAAGTCTAAGAGAAGGAACAAATAGTGAGTATGTAAAAAATTGTGCATATGATATGCACAAAACTGTATCCTTACCTGAAAAGGGAAAGGGCAAGATCGGAATAACGCCTGGCACATCGGAATAGGGTTGTGAAGATGCAGGTGTGTTATAACTATCCAATGTATACTTTGATTGAAGAGATGCTTCACGCCATTCGTCAAGACCAAACAAACGAGAATTCGATGATTGTATATTCTTTGAGATACCACAGCCGCCGCTGCCGGCGGTATTGGCTGACGGTAGGAATGCCTCACACTGATATATTGTTGATAGAATAGTAATATAGATAAGGATATTCATTGTTGCAGGCTTTAGTTATTATATTAGAAATGGCTATTGTCTTCTTCGTCATCGATTAATCGATTTGTAACAATTAGTTCATTTAGAAAAGACTCCCTAATAATTACATAGTAATATCATATCTACTCAAATGAAAATGAATCAAACAGAAGATGATAAGTAAGTAGGAAGTACTGAAAGAAGAGGATTCAGAGGATTAACATTGAAGCCATAGGTTTACTGTCTGCCATATTTATGCAGCAGTCAGATTTGTTGCAAGATGATCTGAATTGATACCTCAAAAACATACCATTAATCTAAAAAATGAACTCACAACAACACAACAACACTTCTCAACAACAAACAGCCCTCGAATCTCGAGCAAGAGCATTACTATTAGATTCAATACATACCATTGGCAATAATAAACACAATTATACATATATAACAGAATGGTATGAGGGTGGTGTTATTGAGTCAACTGCAACACTGATATCGGCACGAGCATTTTCAAATATTGGGAATGCAGATTTATCATGGGAGTTTTTAAGAGCTTTGTTTAGTGGTCAGGGATCGAATGGTTTTATACCTCGATTTGTGTATATGAATACAACTAATGTGAATACTGGTAGATTGATTGATGGATCGGGTTGGGTTGACTTTGTTGGTCCATATCCTGGGCCCAAGTTGTTTCCAAATTCACCGAATGGAAATGAACCTCCTTCGTCTAACAATCATGGAGGATCTAAAACTGTGAACATATGGACTTCAAATACAATAATGGCGCCTCCTTTCCATGCTACCACAGTTCTAGAAGTTTTCTATTTGAGTAATCAGACAGATGCAGATGTAGATCAATTGGAGCACTTTTACATGAAGCTGAAACAATGGCATAACTATCTCCATAAAAGGATTGTAACAAATTGTGTCGAATTACCATCAGGTACGCCTACAAAACATACTCCATGCTTGATAGTTAATCATCCTTGGGAAACAGATATTGAAATGAACAGCAAGCTATGGAATTATGCATTGGAAAACACTACAAAGGTGGTTACAGAGCAAGGCTGGACACCAAACATAGATAGTGAAATACCAGACACAGTCAAGGCTTTTGATTATCCGGGAGATGAAACATATAATGCACTTTTATACTTATTGCAGTGTTTATCAGAACATTCAGAAACTAATCATGACAACCAAAACAATACACTTTTCTATTCACCATGCCCATTTCAAATGATTGATGTGGGTACTGTTGCGGCACTGTCCAAAGCAGATCAAGATTTATTAAAGATTGGTAAGATATTGAAAGACAAGAATAGAATAGTATCTCCAAAGTGGACAGCTGAACAACTTGCAAAAGAACGATTGCATATAAGCAAGACAATGTCCCAACAACTATGGAGTGATGATGATAATCTCTTCTTCAATAGTCTAGTGAATCTTACATTCGATGCAAATGATACATACATTTCCAATATCACAACACCATTGACCCTGCCTATTGCAGCAGCAAGTCTTCCTATACTATGGGATACAATTGACAACTCGACAATCTTGGAAGGAGTTTCTTCGCATCTGCTACGACATACAGGTCCTAACTCATTCTACTGTGAGGATTATCCTCTATGGTCAATGGGAGGATGTAGTGATACATCAGATTCATATATCAGTATGCTACTAAACTATCGTGTTGCAAAAGGACTACGACAAAACAAAGAGCTTGGTCTTGCTCATTACATTGAGAGCTCGTCACTTAATTTGATATGTGGACTTCCAAACTCTGATGGAAGTAACTTGACTAATTGCATAGAGAGTCAGAGGTTTGCAAGGACATATGATGCCAATACTCACCTACCGATCAATGGAATGGAGACCTCATGTCTAACTGCAGCAATTGTTGTCGATATTTTGAACCCTGACAAAACATTCACATACAAATCGGAACCTCCAATATCAAGGTCTTCTGTCATCTTTCTGATTGGTGTAGAACTCATTTTGGCATTTGGTATAGGTTTAGGCTGTGTACTACTCAGTTTGAACCTTTTAAGACGAGCATCAGCAGATGAAGAAGGCGACGAATTTGTACAAATTAGGGAAGAAGAAGAGGAAGATCTAATACAATCACTTGATGAAGAAAGCTATCACAATCCAAATGATCAATCATTCTTCTCACAGAGCAGGGCTGTTGAGCTTATATCTAGTTTTATCCCTTCTAATCTATGGCCTTCCACTCCTAGATAAAAATAAGTTACATATACTCGACCACTATTACTAACCTCGAAGTCTTGACTGCTTCTTTTTCTTTGCATCGAGCTTCTTTTTGTGGTACTTATCACTGAAACCTTGGACCTGTTGTTGATACTTCTTATCTTGTCTTTGTTGGGCGTTTGTTTTTGTTACGATTTGCACAACATCTTCATCAGCAAGCGGATGATTAATACCACATCTTTGAGGACTATGTTTTGCCGATTTACCCCATACCATGGCTTTGGGAATGTGGCAGAGAAGAGAGGCAGTGAGATATGATTTGTCTAATCTTGAACACAAGGAACACATTTTACTTACCAAAGTTAAAATCCCTGAGCATTTGTGTTGACACATTCTGGCACAGTGATTTGACAGATGTACCCTTTCGAATGTGAGATAGAACAACCGGTTCACTCAAATCAGGCTGTTGACCCTTTCGTTTGGTATAAATTCTCGTCAATCCGAGATAATCCCAAATCATTTTCTTAAGTGGATCATCTTCGAGAGGTTCTCCGACGTTGTACTTCTTTGCAACACTACCAACTAGTGAGTGTGGCATCCGTGCCAACTGATCAACCTCTTCAATTGTAATAACATCAATCTTATTGTAAAAGTAGCAGCATGGCTTGTACACTCTATTCCCGACAATTACATCAACAAGTTCATCCACACTAATATCTTCTCGAGCTAAAAGATCTGCCGATGTAATCCTATACTCTCTCATAATTGATGTAGCCAATCGTTCTGGATCGGGACCAAGTTTTGTAAGAGGGACAGTACTCGAAAAACGTATCCCTCCACTCTTCTTCTTATTGAATGTAACATCTGGAGGTTGCTGATTTAACCGTATTCCAACAGTTTCCAATTCCTTCTCCAATATTTCACGATGTCTATTCAATCCTTCTTTACCTGCATCCAAAACTATAAGAATAGCATCAGCATTACGAGCACAGGCAATCACTTCTTTACCTCGTCCTTTACCATGAGCTGCACCTTCAATAATTCCAGGCAAATCCAATACCTGTACTTTACTACCCTTGTAATGCATCGTACCAGGAATGCAAGTTAATGTTGTAAACTCATAAGCGGCCGCTTCAGATTCAGTTCCAGTTAATTTACATTGCAATGTGGATTTACCAACGGAGGGGAAACCAATTAATGCTACCCGTGCATCACCGAGACGTGCTACATCGAACCCTTCACTGGCTGTTATTTATTGTATGTGTAATTTGAGTGGTATGGAGGTAGTAATGTGCCATATGAAATTGGAAGTAAGGGGTAAGACCATTGCAATGAAAAGATGACGTGCAAACATCACATATCAATACTCACGTCCTCCACCGCCACCGCCACTTGATTCAATGAGTAATTCATTCCGTAACTTGGCAAGTTTAGCCTTTAGTGTACCCAAGTGATAGTTTGTGGCTTTATTTTTTTGCTGTGTATATGATAATAATACGAATATGAAGATGAGTACAGTAGGTTAAAGGTAAGGTAATCACATCAAATTCAAATAAAAATATTACACTGAAGTAATGAGGAGATAGATTACTTACAGTACGGGCCATTTCCGCCTCAATCTCCTTTATCTTTTCCATGACACCCATGATAACAGACTATTTATTTGTTCTACCCTGCTAGCCGCCGTCCGTCGTAAAAGTAAAAGTTGCATAAGTAGTAGGATACCAAAAAGGATACTAATCCACCACCAATTGAAATATATTGAATGAAAGGCAACTGATGCCTCTATCGTCAACACTCAATAGTAGCCAGTAATACGATCTCTTTAATTTACATCATCAACAACGACAAGTAGCTCTCAATCAACTCTCTACTCGCTATCTTACAGATAGTGAAAGATACCATAACTCTAAAAAAAGACATTTCGAGTTGTCGTCGACTGTAGCTGTTTATTTGATTATCTTTGTAAGCTACTATCATTAATGACGGCAGGACATAATTCACAATCAGTATTGAAATATTAGTTATTAAACCTCCTTCACAATATTGCAATCGGCAGTCACCACAAGAGTCACCAAAATACCAATTGTTGAGGATGGTCATCTCTTTAGTTCTACTTTTCATGTTCAGTCTTTGTATTATTGAAGGCATTGACACTGATAATCTTGGAGATACCAAAAAATGCGCTTGTGATAAAGGCGGGGAAGCATGTGAAGTAGACGGTTATGTTGGATCCAGGTATCGGTTTTCCTTTGGTTGGTTTTGCACAAGCCATGTTTACTCTAACATATTATGCTACCATCATTTCTCCCAGTGTAATATATGAAGACGATGCGGTTCGTGTTTGGAACTTCACTCTAGCCCCTGGGGAAATGACAAGCATGCACAAGCATGATTATGATTATCACTTTGTGGCAATCAAGCCAACACAGCTTGAAGTTTATGGGGAGGATGGATCTCGTTTGTTTGACTTTCGAGCTGAAGGTGTTTTAGGATTTAAATTGGTCGGTGATCTATTAGAGCCGATTGGAATTGAATTACCATGGCCTGTTCCTGCTGTGCACGCTGCTAAAAACATCGGGGAGGATGATTACTATGAGATTTTGTTTGAATCTAAAGGTGTATCTCAGAAGGGTAGTGGGAAAATAATGAACCAAGTTCTCCAAAATATCATTAACAGGTTCACCGGCATAAACAATGAGCTCTGATCTGACATCATTGGCTATTAATCACAAATAATAGTTAGTTTTTGTTGAATCGGTAATTTGGGTGCGGTTCTGATACCATCATAAGGCTATATTTGTACCTTCTTAGTTTACTACTACTTATGATATTGTTCTTAGCATACAAAAAGTTATTGTTATTGTATCTCGCCAAGTTCTCTTAACTTTTGCAATGCTAATAATGCCCCCCAACCTCCAACTAGATTGAAATCTCCTTCTCTTAGGGAACCAGAAGTTAATTCCACACAATGGTCACAAGTATACCCAAGAAGAGAGGGAGGGAGGGGGGTTAGTATGTAGTGAAATCGTGAAACCATATCATATGCACAAGTCAACTCGATCCACGGCCAAGTGAGTATGTCGTTTTTACATGCATTCATCACTGGTTTCACAATCAGAACACAGAATGCCCAGATCAAAGGGTGGCCTGAGAACAATGTATACAATTGACTTCTGCTTACCTTATCATTTGTATTATCTCATCTGACGTAACTCCTCTTATTATCTCAATATCTTCTTCGTCATCTAAAGGGCGAGGGTTATGTACATGTTCAGCATCTATGACAAGATATGGTGTAATCTCTGTAACAACATACTTGTCCATTGGTACTTTTGTTTGTTGTATAGTATGAAAAGATAATGTGAGATTACTTTGATGCATTGCAAAAAGAAGAATAAGTGTGCATGTATATATCTTTTGCAATACTCACCAGCTACATTCTCCTCTGTCAATCTATACCATGTGCCACCAGCTAGATGACTAAACAATACATTATCAGATATCATAGGTATGCAAGTGATAGCCACATCACTTAAACATACTCACCATTCCTCTTCCAGTTCCATTTGAGCAGCAATCAAACAACAATCATCTTTCCCTTCTTTACTTGAATGCTTATCGTCTTCGACAATACCTGCAGCCAAACCACTCATTAAACGATGCGGTCCAGGCATGTATTCTCTAACAATTGTTGCAGTTTTGTTTGTTGAGTTCCATGCAAAGATGATTACAGCACCCGGACCAGTAGTTTGATCTATGACATCAAAGTCAATAGGCTTCCTGTTTGGACTATGAACACTTCGTCTAATAACTTTTCTCCAACCTGAGTAATGAACTTCTTCCTTTATTATTTCATAATCATGTTCTCTATCCCTACCGTGTGGATAAAAAGCAACTGATGTTGATGTCAATGATGATGTGATGGCATCACATAATGATGTAGAAAAGAAAGATATGAAGATGAGTAAAGTAATGAATGATAATCTGAGTTGCTCCTTTGTCATCATTTTTTTCATGTTGTTGCTGTTCTTCTTCGTTATCATTTAATAATAGTACTTCTACTATCCTTCACATTGCCGCCATATCTCTCCTCTTCCTCTACAACAGCTCCATTGCAATGATAATGCAAATTTAGGATACCACAACACTTTGTCATTCAAAGAGTGTTGATATCTCAATGTGTTGACTCTTGTTTAAGGCATAAGCGTGGCGGGGGACAATTGCTTGATTAGTAATTGTGTAAGGAGAATCAAGGGAGGGCATTTGTCTTGCGGTTCGGTTATCGTATACATCACGGCATAAGAGGGATTATTCAGTACGTGAGGGATACATCAAAGTAATACTATGAGCAACATATCAGAAAACAGTACATCAGTCTGCGCCAACTGTGGCAAGGGTGAGGAGAGCAATATGGATTTGAAAGCATGTTCGGCATGTCAATTAGTAAAATATTGCAATCGAGAATGTCAACTTGCTCACCGTCCACAGCATAAAAGGGAATGTAAGAAGCGTGCAGCTGAGTTACATGAAGAGGAGTTATTTAAACAACCTCCGCCAGAGGAAGATTGTCCAATTTGTATTCTGCGGTTGCCATTACTTGATTCGGGGAGGAGATATTATACATGTTGCGGTAAATTGATTTGTAGTGGGTGTGCGTATGCACCTGTCTATGATGACAAAGGCAATATAGTTACTGAGAAAAGTTGTCCATTTTGTCGAACTCCAAATCCTACAAATGAGGAGGCAATTAATAGGGCAAATAAACGAGTGGAGTGTGGGGATGCAATGGCAATATACGATCTTGCAAATAACTATGCTAATGGGGTTGGTCATCAACAAGGGAGAAATGGATATCCACAAGATTATGATAAGGCATTAGAACTTTATCATCGGGCAGCAGAATATGGATATGCCGAAGCATATTTTAACGTTGGATGTAGTTATGATTGCGGACTTGGAGTAAAACAGAATAAGAAGAAGGCTATGCACTATTATGAACTTGCAGCTATTGGAGGATGTATGATGTCAAGACACAATATAGGTATTGATGAGGAAGATGCAGGCAATATGGACAGGGCTCTTAAACACTATATGATTGCTGTGAGGGGTGGAGTTAGTAATGCAGTGAAAGGAGTACAACGATTATACTCGGATGGATATGCAACAAAAGATGATTACTCACAGGCATTAGAATCTTACCAAGCATACTTGGGTGAGATCAAGAGTTGTCAGAGAGATGAGGCAGCTGCAGCTCATGATACTTACAAATATTACGAATAAGAATCAATTAAGTGAATACACCATTAGCTGAATGTCTTGAACATATAGAATGAAGACCATAAGTTGTCTATACTTTATATGAGATGGTTGTTCTAAGTATATAATAAACTATATGACATCATGTGTTCCCAAGTAAGCCGTGCTCTATCCTTGCTTGATGGCAAACACCGCAGCTCTAAACTCATTCAATAGTTTCTCACTGACTTGCTCACAATCATTCAGAGAGTCGAGCACAACATTTCCATGAATAGCAGTCAATGTCACAATCAAAGACCGCGCAGCCGCACGGACACCGCCATCCTTGTGTTCAAATGATTTGTGTGCCTTTGTAAACTCGATAGATCTTTTCCATGACACCTCTTGTCCAAACTCTGCTGCCAAGTTCTCGAGAAAGGACAAACGACTCTTCGCTGTCCTTCCTCCCTTGTTCTCCTTTGAACGAACTCTCTTGCAAGCAGCATTAACAATGGAGGTTTTGTCAATAACAGAAGAGTTTGCCATTGACAAAAGTGCTAGCTCGGCACTATCCACAACCTTGGACTTTGAGTCTGCCAATTTACTCAAGAGACTAGTGATGATTCGGGACACGAGAGGTGTGGCTTTACTTTGAGGTACTTTGAGAAACTCGAGTTGTTCAATAGTCTCGTCAAGTAGTATGAGAGATTCCAAATATACTTGAACGTTCTTGTCCTCAATACCCATCTCAACAATACTGCATAATACTGTCTCAGCACATGAATCACCATTTTCACTAAAGATATCAGGCAAGAGAAGTACCATCTTTGACAAGGCTGGAAGATGCGCGTTGTCACGATTTGTGAAGTTGGAGAGAGATGGCAATGACTTTTGTTAGCACATATGCCTTGCAAAGACAATCAAATAAGATACATAAAGGCCAAACGAAGCCATACACTTTCCTGCCTCGCGAAGGTTCCAATTCTTGGAGAAGAAGCACTTGGTTCGGTAGCTCTGGAATAAGTCTTCCACCTTGTGCACGAGGTCTGGTGAGGCATCTGTGATTTCTTCAGGGCAAGGAAGTTCCTCTGCGTTTTCGATCCCAGAAAGAGGATGCAAACGAGGACCTTGACCTTGGCTGCTGCTCGCATTACTACTACTCAGATTGGGTGATTGTGATTCCTCTTCAGTGGAAGAAGAGGAAGTTGTACGCGATGCAATACTGCTCGTTTCAAGAAAGGATGACTTCTTATTAGGTGTAGTCTTCTTTGCCGAATGCAGTTGTTGTGACATGAAACTTTCATCCTTGATGGTGCTAATCGATAGCTCATCAATTCTACCAATAAACTGCTGTTGGACCTCGTCTAATGCACTGGTTGCCTGCAATCTCAACGAATCACGTTCAGACTTGAACTTTGAAGCCAGTGAGTATTCCTCTTCGGCTGCTGCCTCCTTCATTTGAATCTCGGAATCCTTGAAGGCAATGAGTAGAGCATACACATTACCGAGTGCAGATTTGATTTCAGCAGCCATCTCAAAGTCCTCTCGTAGCGCTGCTTCCTTTTTCATCCGTTCTAAATTTGATAGACTGCTCTGCACCTTTGTGTCAAGCTGGTGTCTGTACTTTGAAGGTAGAGTAGAGCTGGGTGTCATGGAGGTCTTTGTAGCAGAGGGTGTAGTCTTGTTCTTATTTCTAAGCACGGTAGTACAACTTGATGGAATGTTAATCATTTTGAGAGATTCACGCGGAGGGGTTACAGCCTCCTCTTCTTGTAATGGAAGGGCCTTGCCCAGGACTTTTATACCAACTAATCCAACTTGGTTGTCAGTGTTGTGTGGATTCTGGTAACACCCTCGAAGAACCAGCTGAATAAAGTCTGCAGGTCTATCAAGTGGAACCGATTTTAGTTCACGTGCTTGGTAATCACTACCTTCGTTGCTATCCAATGTGATATATCCAAGTTGAACAATCGAGCATTCCTCAAATGTTTTTACTTCAACATCGTCTTCTCCGCCACATCCAAGAGATATCTCAATCTTCCGTGCGATCCGATTTTCGTGTGCTAATATCTCTAATGCATTAACGACAAGCTCTTCATCATGATGTTGGACTTTTAATACAAGCGTGTGACTGTCAGACTTGTCATCTACTTTGCTTTGCCAACCTTCACCTTCCTCGTCAAAGGCCTCCAGTTTCGAGGCCTCGTAACCTTGTTCTTCACTGCTAGCAGTGATCGTGTATTGCAGCTCAGCGAGCTCTGTCGTCGTCATTGTTTGATACCACCTCGGAGAGATAATAAAAGTGATACTTTCGTCTTGTTGATTATTTGGTGGTACCTTTTTCATTTTGAACTTGGTATGTAGAGGGTACATTTTTTATTTTGTACCATCACATAAACACATCACTACTTCCCACCAATTTCCTAGCTCGAAGCGCTACCCTTCTCTATTCTGCAAACCCTGCAGTATTACTCTCGCTTACGCTTCACCAAAGTCATTATAGATGATTTGATATCTTTCTCTGCTACCCACATAATACTTGAGACGATAACGACGCAAATAATGCCTGTCGTAATGTGTGCAGCGCCAGCAATTATCCAGCTTATACCGGCGACAATTTGGGCATCATATACGTGTATTTTAGACAATCTACTCACAACAAATGACACGACAAAGGCTGTAACGACCAATATATTGGGTAGCATGCGTGATACAGTTCTGATAAAACTACTCCTTCTACCTGCCTTTGCAAAGTATCTTGTTGCATAGTGGATAGAATAAGCTGCCCGAAGTGCCATCGAAATGCAGTTTGCAGTCACTAGACCCACGGCACCATAATTTCTAACCAAAGTTGGTGCAAGTAAGGCAAATATACCACCAACTACTGCATGAGCAATACCAATTTTGCCTACATCTTTGCCTGATCTTGCCACGCCATAGACAAATGCTTCTGTGATGCCATTTAGTGCAAGAAAGGCGGTATATACGCAACTGTTAATGTAGTTTAGAAGCATGAAAGATGTTAGCATCGTGAGCTCAAGATAGGAACAGGTTTAATCATCGAAGAAGAGGCGCGACATAATGTACTTACAAGGTAGACAGAGCATCACAAGCTTCAACATTTGTACCCCATCGACTCCCCGCTAGCAAACGCAATAAGATTGAAGTATAATTGGTAGCAACCGTACCAAATAGAAGGCCAATATAAAGCACAAGCTTTATCAAAAAGTAATATGTACCCTCAAGTTCTTTGAGAAGATTGAAAGCTGCCAATTTGTTCTTCTCCTTGTCTTGATCGTTGTCAGCTGCTTTACTATTGTGTTGTGATAGCAATGCACCTTGTCGGGAGAATAATAGTCTTGCATTCTCTTCCATTGGCTGTAACAATAATCGTGCTGCCAATCCACCATAAGATGATGCTAATGCATACACACCCTGATCATATTAACCTGCTAAGGCCGATAATACAATCTTATCACCTTCGGTCAGTGCATGTTTGAATAGCCCTTGAAGTGTGAATATGCATACCAAGTACAATGTGTGCATATGAAAGTTGCTCATGGATGCGGTGAACCTTGGCCATTGTATACCGTCATTCTTCTTTGTCAATGCATGTCGATACATGATTATTGTAAAGACTAAAGCATATACCAACTGTGATAAACCAAATGCAGTTACTGCAAAGTTTGAATCATCAGATATCATTTGATACTTCCCTTCTTTTGAAGAATACATCAATATCTTAATGATTACATCAACAAACCATCTACATCGTGTCAAATACAAACTGATAAAACAACTTATTGATTTCATAACTAATGCAACACCCTCGGCTTTAGCTTTGGTTGTAACATCCATTAGTTGTAAGCATTGTATAACTAATGGTTCAGCTAAAGTTTCAATGAATGATGATAGGCAGTATAATATCCCTGCTAGTTTGTAATCTAGTAATGATATATCTTCATTATCAGAGGAGTAGTTGTTATTAACTTTGCAATTGTTTAAATGTATCAAGAGGGCAAGCAGTGATAAAACCGCACCTACTGGTATTGATAGCCATGAAACATTAACCAACTGCTGCTGTTCACTATCTCTTCTTACTATACTCTCCTTCTCCTTCCTATCATATGTAGTAGCAACCTCCTTAGTCAAAGCTAATCGAAATCCCTCCCGTCCAACAAACAATGTACTTGATAATAGTAGTTCTAATGGTATAGATGCCGAACCTAATGTTGAGACTGATATTAATCGGATTGTTAATTGTGATAATATAAATGATAATAGACGTAATAATATTGATAGGATGGTGCCATGGGCTGCTATTGTTCGGGTATTGTTACTGTTTGCGGCCATCATCTATCTTCTTGAAGGATATCGGAGATCGTATCCTCCCACTACAAGGACACTCAAATGATGATTACACTATCGTCAAATACTGATCTACTGCGTTATTCAATATTCACGATATACCAAACCA
>Ga0075439_12462_pt1 | contig 23341 bp, 30 predicted proteins | sample MintriSingleCell_FD_74264 | JGI IMG/M metagenome (GOLD analysis project Ga0075439, IMG submission 74264) | Marine eukaryotic communities from Monterey Bay, USA to study complex ecological interactions - Minidiscus trioculatus JGI Plate_4_G5... | ecosystem: Environmental > Aquatic > Marine >... | reverse complement strand
CTTTTAGCGACCCTCGATCGCCGCCGCGGCAGTAGCCCGAAACTCATAGAATAAGAATAAATAACTACTTACATCACTATCACCGCAGCTATTCCACCCTCTTGAACAGTAGAGAGATTGATTGCAATATAGATTGCAATATCTGCTTGATGATGAAACTTGCTTGAAATTTAGCTGAAACTTTCTATATAAACTTCTAAATCTCTCAGCATAATATATTCATTCATTATTCATCACTCTAGGTCAGCTGCTGAACGCTCATTCCTCTTCTCCAACACAATACTGTATAGACTATATTGCCACTCTCTCTTCTTCTAGTTGTGCTGTTGGTGGTGGTGAAGTTGTTTATAGTTTCGCGGTGATTTGTCAACAATATAATGGTATCCTCACTTATTCTTATATCATCTTTGATGTTGATGGGTGGTATTGCAACAACGTCAGCATTGACATTTACTTCGCCCATTCGTCATGGTACCGATCACAGTGGCTGTATAGATTCTTCTTCTATGCAGAATAATATAAGGAGCTACTCGACGATACCTCAGCGGCGGTACAACAATCAAAATCATATCCTTTCAATTTCAAATACAATCTCTTGCAAACTACATGCTCAAAGACGACATAGACACAGCCGTAGTAGTATACTTTATATGAGTGAACAAGAAGATTCATCTTCTACTGCAACAGACCTAACATCATTACGGAAACTAGTTTCCCAAGCAACAGCTCTCCACACCAAAAACTTATCAGCATCAAACATAGATATACAACAATTAACATCTCGAATAATAGATTTACAAACTGAAAGTTCCCAACCAAACTTTTGGGACACATCCAACTCCCAGCGTAACGAAGTAGTAACTAGAGAATTAACAAAGTATACAAAGTTAAAAGAGCAAATGGAGCTGTGGGATAGATTGAGGAATGATTCTATTGATGCTTTGGAATTGTTGGAAGAATTGCTTGGTAGTACTGATAATGATTCAAGTAATAAAGATGAAGATGATGAAATGATACAACTTACCATGGAAGAATGTGAATCATCAGCTACACAGCTATTAGAACTATCAACAAAGTATGAATTAGCAACACTACTCTCTGGACCATACGATGACTGTTCATCAACTCGAATAATACTAACAGCCGGCGCCGGCGGCACAGAAGCATGTGATTGGGTATCAATGTTATATAGAATGTATACCCGACACGCGACATATATGGATATGAAGGTATCAACGATAGAAGAAAGTGCAGGTGATGTAGTGGGGTATAAAAGTGTCGAGTTGTTAGTAGAAGGTACGAATGCATATGGTTGGTTCAAGGGTGAGAAGGGTGCACATCGATTAGTACGATTAAGTCCATTCAATGCTAATAATAAACGACAAACGACATTTGCGGGTGTTGATGTTGTACCAATATTAGATGAGGAGGTAATTAAAGATGTTGATATACCTGATAAGGAATTGGAAGTAACAACAATGAGGAGTGGTGGTAAAGGTGGACAGAATGTAAACAAGGTCGAGACTGGTGTTAGAATTAAGCATCTACCATCGGGTATAGCCGTCAAGTGTACCGAACAGCGTACTCAAGGATTAAATAAACAATTGGCATTAACACGTCTCAAGGCACAACTTATAGCAATTGCACAAGAAGAACAATTACAAAATATTAATGATATACGAGGTGATGTTGTTGAGGCAAGTTGGGGTAAACAGATACGGAATTATGTTATGCAACCGTATAAAATGGTCAAGGATGGTAGATCTAGTTATGAAACTAGTGATGTTGATGGTGTATTAGACGGTGGTGAACAACTCGAGGAAATTATTGGATCTTGGTTACGATGGAGAAGAAGTGAAGAGGAGGTTAAGAATGAAGAAGAAATGAAGCTAGAAGTTTAAAGATAGATTCGTTTCTTATGATCATACGCCATATACTGAAATGATTCTTCTCGGACCGGCATTACATGAACCTTAAATCGATGGTCTCATAGATAGCAAATATGTAATAAGTATACATAAACTTAGCCTAATTCCTCTTAACTTCAGCTTTTGGTTGGTATTGTTTTGTCTATAGATTATAATCCTGTACATTCTATTTGTGTTACTACCATATGTACCCATCAACTCATCTCTCAACCACCCGATATCGGTGGTATCAAGGCAACAGTATCACCATCTTTTATCTTCCAAACTTCACCCATTGGTACATATTCTTCATTTAATGCTAATGTTATACTATCTTCGTCTTGTACTAATGTTGCTAATTTTGGATAGAGTGATGCCAATTTTATTCTGTATATTTTGTAGAGTTGTTGCAATACGTTTATAACATAATATGTGTACCGATTTAGTAGCAAGAGATTGCAATTAGACAATGTATCAACCAAACATATCGAAGCAAATTGATGTATCATAAAAACGAACTCACCTCAGAGCTTTGGTATCGGCAGCTTCTGAATCTAACTCTACCGATGCCGACGTACACCCCGCTGCTTCTCTTGCCGATGCAAAGAATAATATCTTGACAGTAATTGGAGCCATCCTCGATTAGTCAAAGGAGAGTAATAGGAGCAGCAGCTATGAGCGAGCTAGCAAAATGTAGGAATGAAGTTGATGTTTTCTAGCGATATACCGGTCATTTTTTAAACATTTAAACTGAGAGTAACGCCCATCAACTTTACTCCTGATGCTGTCGATGCTGCAGCTGAAGTAGTTTGGCAAGTGTATAGTGTTCGTTTTATCATCGTCGTACGAGTTGCAAATATACCAAACTTGATCTTTTTTGCAATGCCATCAACTTTATCAAAATTTTTAGTTTTTGAGGATTTGGTACTGTTCTGCAAGTATTAGTATTCAAGAGAGCATTGGTATGCTTTCCCTATAATAAGTTACTCATACTCTGCAGTATACAGGGCTTATTACAATGCCGTCCAGTAGAAAGAGAAGTAAAGGAAAGGAGAGAAAAGCCAAACAGGCTGTTAAGAAGGAGGAGTCCAAGAATGTTGCAATCTATCATTCTTGGCAGAAGTGGGCATGTGGGGATATGGGGCAAAACCGAGTAACTATCATGGATTAGTGACAACAATACCAGATATATCTCATCCCGTTTCAAGATCATTAATTCAAGTTATGCAAGTGATGGCGGAAGGGTTACAGTGCACAAACATCCAGAAGTTTGGAATGATAGTAGTTATCGAGCATTAGCATCAAAGATTTTGACTAGCATTGGTGTAAATTGTATATTACAAGACGCCAATTGTCCTAATACGAAGCAAAATGTTTCACATATGGCCTTGATCAAAGCCATCATGATGCTTGAAAACTTTACTGGTGATATTGATTCAACAATACTCCGCCGTGCTTTTGCAACAAAGTTGAGCCATATTGAGTCCGATGTTAATAGTATAAGTGTAAGTGGTTATGGAATAGGTTTAGGCATCCGTGATTTGCTCAAGTTCTACCGCAAGAGAATGAGCTGCTCTTGTCTAAAGAGATTGCATTTGGAGGCAAGAAAGACGCATCCAAAGCTGTGGGAATGTCACAACTGCAAAGTAGGAATGAAACGTGAAATACTAATGGTATGTAGTAGATGTATGATAACTGAGTACTGTTCAAGGGAGTGTCAAGTTACCGCATCACCTAGGCACCGGACTCTTTGTGATACGTTTGTTAATGCACATAAGAAGGCAATGGCGAATGATACTACATAAGCGGGCTTGACAAATATGACAAACAACTGATAAAGATGATACCACATACATAGTTAGTATTGATTAAAGTGGAGCCTTGAGTATTGGAGTTTGAGAATCTACCCTACCTTGCCTCATCCACCGACCTTGCCTTAGCATGGTTTATAAAGTAAATACATATATTAAAGAAGTAAAGATAGATACAAGTGTGTGTAACGAGTGTTTTAGAAGTTGCGTAGAGTCGAAATTAGAGGCTAGCTCAAAGTTCCCGTTTCGTTATTGTTTGCGGCGTCATTAGCCCACTTCATTAGGATATGGGCAGGGTACAAGCCCAACGGAGGTTGAGTGAGGTTTGTATTGAGATTCTCCATGTCTATTTCACCCCTCAAATCAAGTTTGGTGACTTCTTGTTGCAATGCCCAATAAAAGGCCTCCTCAGCACTTGTGACATTATCAAGAGACTGAAGCAAATGTCCTTTGTTGCCCTTTGACAGCCACAGTTTGAACTTACCAGTAAAGTGATGGAAATCATCCACAATCCATTCCTCTTCAATATGTCACTATTTGAGCAGCTTTTGATACATATAATCAATGGGTAATGTAGCGATCATCTCAACCTCACCGTCTTCATTCATATCAGCCCAGTGCTCTACCATACTACCAAAGACATTCGTCACGTCCTTCTTGTGGTACTTTGTCCACATATATAGCAATCCTTGATCAGCATAGGCACCGTAGAAGTTCCACTTGTTACTTCCGCTGTTTCGTCTAATATTCTTCCAACTGATATCAGAATGGCCCCACCCTTCTTCTTCCGAAAATGGCGGCCTTGAGTCTTCGCATGCTGCGACTCCCTTTGTCTCCGTAATATCTCATTCAGTTCATCTAACTCTCCTTTGCCAGGTCGTACTATGAAGAAACCGGCATTACTCGGTTCTGTCTTCCATGCTAGTATGAGGTTTCGTCGTCTGGTTCTATTACCAACATAATCCCGCAAAGTATCACCGTGTTCCCCTTCACCCACTAGATCAAATACATAATCTAAATTACACAATGGCAAAACATCCGTATCGAGGAATAGCACGGCATCATACTCAACCATGTCAAGAACTTGAAATTTATCCATGATGGCAGTGAAGAAGGTGTCTGTCTTTTCATCGCCATTCTTGGGTAGAGATATTTCATTCTAACACCAGCAGATTGTAACCACCTTTCATGCTGTGGCGGTAATCGTTCGTCATTTGTTTTGACTGACATTCGTATCATAACTACAATGTCATATTTGGAATTCGTTAACATGTATGATGCTGCCAATATGTTGTAGAGATATCCAATATATGCTCCTGGCTGTGATGGATTGCATCCTGCCATTAAGAAAGCATATGCATTCTTGCTACTATTGTTATTACCGACAATAGTCGTAGTGGTTGTGTTCATATTTGCTGTGGAATAACTTGTATGATATTGTAGGTCATGGTATGAAATGAGCATTGTTAATGCAGCACTGCAAAGTGCAATCATGGTTGATTTTATTCGCCGAGGCATCTTTCTAATGACTGTAGTAAAAATACGATTCAATTGCGTGTGCAATGATTGTTTGCCCGCGGTATACTCTCCTATACTTTTGTGACCGGTATAAGTTCAATAACCGGCTTATCATATTAATTCATCATATCAATCCAAACATTGTTGATAGTATCGATAACTCTGCTCTCATACCATTACTACCTCTTCTAATAATAATTGTGCACATATCTTGTGTCCAAATTAGTTATTGGTGATCACCGCCCACTAAAAACAACGCCCACTACCAATAGCACTACCAAAGAGGACGAGAAGAAGAATAGTACCGCTATATCTTATGTACTCTTTACTCTCTAGGAAGGGTTAGCTAATATTCCTTTGGCGGTTGAGTTTAGAAGTTTCAATTTAGAATGTTTCAACAATTTTTTTTAGCAAGTTTCACAAAAACTCTTTCATTGCAAAGCAGAGATATATGTGCTCACAATTAATCTGTTTAATAAGAGCCAGGCTAGACATAGAGTTGCGGTGAACAGTAACGTAAGTAGTACTAGTTTATATGTTTCAAGCTTTGGCGGCGGCGGCCTCATAAGGGGCTAAATTTTTTGTGCATATGATGTGAGCAAAATTAAATGTTGGTGTATGTGATATAAGTGGATTGGTATATTCTCATTGTGCCGTGTTATTGTATACATATACATAATTATCATCTTATATTTAACTTGGGTGTATCTTTATCTTTACATATACCGCGGCATCCATAGAGATAAGAGATATATAATGGAAAAATGCCATCATCAAGTAGAAAAAATAGGAAGAGAAATAAGGGAAAGGAAAGAAAGGCCAAGAAGGAGGAAGCTGTGAGGGTGGATATCTACACTAAATGGCATAGCTGGGCAACTGGGAAAACTCCCGAAAAAGATGTAGTTATTGTTCACTGCAATCACGGGCTGGCAGCGGTGCCAGATATATCCCATCCGTTTCTAGTTTCATGTATACTTTTTTCAATACACCAGGCCCGCTGGAGGATACAATACAACAACATAAGGAAGTGTGGAATGATGAATACAATAGAGAATTGGCACGGGATATACTGTGCTGTATTGGGGCGAATTGGCTGTTATATTACAACAATAATGAGAAGAAAGTAGGTAATCTTACCAGTACCATATTGTTGCTTGAGAATTATGGAGAGAAAAAGGACTTCATGTCAATCATCAACTTTCGTGATGTAGCAACAAAGAAGAGAGATCTTTTTATTGAAAATGTTGATATAAGCATGGGCAGGCGTGATATGTTGAAGTTCTACCGCAAAAGAATGGGCTGTAAATGTTTGAAGAAGATGCATTTAGAGGCAAGAAAAACTTCTCCAAAGCTGGGAGAATGTGAATATTGTGGAGAAGTTAAGAAGCGTGCATTACTGATGGTATGTAGCAGGTGTATGGTAGATCAGTATTGCTCAAGAAAGTGCCAAGTAGCGGACCAATACGAACACGTAGAACATTGTGATCAATACGTCGAGGCTGACGTAACGAAAGTAGTTATATCATCTATGCAAATGCTACTCGTGCTGATGTCAAGGCTCAGAATCCTGATGCCACTTATGGGGATTTGGCCAAGATCTTGTGGATGAACTTCAAAGCATTGCCTGCTGATGAGCGTGCATATTGGGATCGAAAGGCTGCTGAAGATAAGGAGAGATACATCAAGGAGATGGCTACTTATGAGAATGAGGATGAGTTGACAATGGCCAATATTATGGCGGAGCCACCCAAGCGTAGCACGAGTAGTTTCCTTATATACGCAAATGCTAACCGTGCTAATATGAAAGCTGAATATCCTGATGCCAATTTTGGAGATTTGGCCAAGATCGCGTCGGCGAAGTTCAAAGGTTTGCCTGCTGATGAGCGTGCATATTGGGATGAAAAGGCTGCCGAAGATGAGGTGAGATATGTCACGGAGATGGCTGCTTATGAGGCGGCTAAAGGGAGATAGATAGATTTCAATCTATATATAATTGTATGTTATTGACATTAATGAATGGAAATGAAAATCCCGTTTAGTCACTATCACAACACCGATAGTACCATATATGCTGCCACAATTATCAAGCTAAGGCCAACTCTTCTCATACTACTATCATTTGGTCTAGGTACTGTAGGCTGAGGTGATACTGGAAGATGCGCGTTTCACGTTTTATGAAGATTAAGAGAGACGAGAGTAACTTATGTTAGTACATTGGCTTGCATAGATATTCAAAGAAAGGCAAGCCGAGGTCAAATGAAGGAGCTAAAAGACCAAGACTTCATATTGAACACAAACAATCACAAGATAAAACAATACTAACGCGGACTTTCCTGTGGGGAAGTTGGTAGGAGCCGTCGAAGGAGCAGTCTCACATTCTTGTTCGGCGAGGGGAATCAAAAGAACTTCTCCACCATAGTATGTTCTAATGGTAACGTCAAGCTCGGACTCGTCTTCAAATATACCTGTAACTTGTGTTCCGTTCCTCATGAAGCAGCCGTAAAATGCAATCACACCTCGTCGTTCAACTTTCATGTCTCCAATGAATGATCCTGAGTAGATATGAACTGTAGCGGAGTTTAAAACATAGAGACTAAGACCGTTACCTCTTATGCCTTTGCCACCAATAAATGAACCGCCGTATATGTATGTTTCCGTTCCAAAACCATTGACTGTTAGATACGCAGGAGAAGAGAGCTAGATGAGCAAAGAGATATAAATATTATATAGAGAAAGGATACTCCTCGGTATCCTTGTAATATTATATTGAATAAGAAGGGCGAGACTCACCATGCAAAGCGTTTCCTCCTACGCCAGAAGGTGCATCACCACCAAGCACTTGAATCCCTTCATAGAATTCTGCACGGCTTGCCGTCTCTGGACTTGACTGTCCATTGTTCACATGGATACCTTCTCCACCATCTTCATAATCACCTTCGATGAATGCTGTATCGGCATAGCTACCATTCACAACCCCTCCTCTCCCAATCAGTGTAGAGGCTATTGAGACTCTGTAGTGGAAGAAAGATAGTATATGAGATGTTATATCAACCAAGGTGCCAAAGAACAGGCAAAGCACTGACACTCCTCTTACCTAATAGCTGGCCAATCGGTATTTAACGGTGCCTCAATGTAGCCTCCTTCCTCAAGCATGAGAGTGGTATTCTTTGTAACAACGATACTTTCATCTGTAAAAGAAGTTGCTTCATTGTTAATAACTACTGTTGATCCATCATTATATATGGTTATATCAGAGAATTCAATTGGAGAGCCGGTAGGGCGTCCGTCACCAGTGGGCCTTGGAGTCGTTGGAATTGTTGCTATTGGCTTGTTGGTAGTAACTGATGCTACTGGATAAGGTGTAGGCCTGAATGTGGGCTTGAATGTAGGTCGTTGCCATACTTGTGGTTGACCGGGTGTTGATTGTGGCGGCGGCGGAGGTGGAGAGTTGTTATTATTATCTTTCCACGGACGGTCAGCCGCCAGAGAAACTGGCAATTCAAACACAAGCTAAATGGCATAGTAGACAGTTAGGAAAGGTAGAGACAGAGAAAGGAAAGTCATAGAGCATCATTTCATAGACAAACTCACTCTGATAATGTTCTTAAAGTGCATCCGTCTTTCCAAGCCGTATAAGAATCGATTAGTCTCAACTGAACCGACACCTGAACATGATAAACCACTTGGTTTGTGGCATCCTCGAGCAGCTATATTGGAGACGGCATCAATGAATAAGTCGTCGTCATATCCACCATCGACAAACTTGTACAGCTCATCTTGATATGACCATTCGTCTGTACTATCGTAGTAGTCTTGTACTCGATCAATCTATAAAGAGAAGGAAAGTAAAGTTAGATGAGACTTGCCATAGTGTGGATTTAGAGGGAAATGATTGCAACTTACCCATTCAAACATACCAACTACCCATCTCATTTCCATTGACTCGTCGGACGTACATATAGCATCTGGTTCGGTACAGAAGTTGACCTTTGGGTATATTGCCGGCCTATCATCATCTGCTGCTTGAGCACCTAGATGGAAGTTGAGCTGTTGAGAGAGGAAGGAGAGAGAGCCGTGAGGATACAGTTTACAACTCTCACGTGCTCAAGAACAGAGACTGATGTTTACTTACCTTTCCATAATTGCAAGAGCCACGAGTAAGCATTGCTCCTCGACCATAGAAGCAGCAACCTTGTATATCCGTACGACCATATGAATTGGTGAATGTAGGGTCATTATTGTTCAATGTTTGTGTGGTGATATCCCATGATCCTGCCGGAGTTGTCCCAGGCTTACATTGGAAGGGAGGTGGTTGTGCATCTACCACAAATGGAGGTTCTAATGTCCGTGGAAGCTCTGCTTGCATCTCTGCATTAGTATCAACTGCACAAGTCATGAATGATTGCCATGGAGGACAAATCTCACTTCCATAGTCTCTACCATTTTGTCCACAGGAGTTGGCGATTGAATACTGACTTCCTTTCTGTACATCCCAATGAGCCTCGTTACATGAATCATTAGCAATTGATTCGGCCATGACATTAGCAAAGAAGAAGGCCAAGTTTGCAAGACCTGCATTGAATCCTCGAAGTCCTTTCTTCTCATCACTAATGAAAAAGAATCTCTGCTCTCCGACACCAAAGTATCCTGTAGTCCGCAAGGCCGAGAGGAAGGGTTCATATCTATATGCCTGACTAAAGTATGACACACCATCTAATGCAGCATTCTTTGAAACAAAGATGTTCCCCTCAATACGACTACGCATCTTATGCAGCCATCTCATGGCATAATCAAAATCAAACTTTGGTTGGGGTTGTTCTGGCATTGCAAAGTTACCATCCAAGTTGAATATATCATGTATAAGTATATTGAAATTCCGTCTCCGTTCTTCTAGAAAGTGTATACTTTGCATGGAACAGTAATACCCATCACATCCTCCTGTTAATACACTACTAACAGTATCAATAAATGACTCGTCGGTATCTTTCATACCACCATCGACAAATGATTTCAACTCATCCATATATGTCCAACTACTTGATGAATAGGATTGTACTCGATCAATCCAATGAAATAAGGCAACTACATATCGTAATTCTGGATATGTAGCACCATTCAACTGAGCATTCGTCACGCCACAAATAATAGAAGGGAATTGGCAAAAGTTTAGATTGGGATACCGACTTGGTCGATTATCATTGTAGGCTGCCTTACCCATGTAATGGTTGATACGTCCTAATCCACATGTTGATTTAGTCATTAACATACCTCTACCCCAGAAGCAACATGCCTCTGTATCAATGCGTCCAACTGTTGATGGATAAGCTACTTTTTGTATAAATTCTATAGAATATCCATCCCACATTCCTGAGTAACCATCACTTGTTTGTTTCTTACCACAATAAAGTGGTGGTGGTGGTTGATCACTTGTTCTGGCCGTGTTTGTTTGTTGATAATTATACTTGGAATGTGTAGCAGCAGTCATTGACAAATTAGGATTCGCCGGACATGCAAATGACATATCAATATCACTATTACCCGAAGAAGATCCTGTAGTAGGGACATCATAACATTGTTCTTCTTGATATGATCGTCCGAATTGTCCACATGCATTACTAATTGGAAAGTATCGACCATTTACACCGTTTAATTCACTTAGTATACCGTTCAATCCTTCATTCCCATCATTCCCTTCTTCACTGCCATTTGATGCAGCTGTGTTTTTTATTAACTTGTCATAATCTAATCCACTGACCATACCATTAAACTCTTCACATGCATCATATTGTATTGATTCAACCATTGCATTGGCTAGGAAGGCGCATATGTTTACAATTGCATACTTTAGACTATTGTCTCTACTCTGATTCGTACCACTAGAGTCGGCAGAGCCACCCTGTTGTTGGTCATTATTCTGTGAAATATAAAAAGCCATATTCTCATTATCATTCACAAATTCATTACTACCACTATTACCAGATTGACTACCGGTACCTACATTATAATATGGATTCTTGACATTGTGATATGAGTCGCCTAATATACCATCGACACATAATGATCTTAATGATTCAAAGAAGGCATTGTATGTGTAGAGTCTTGATGGTTTAGTGCCTATACCGTTTGTTGATTGATCAATGAAAGTTGTTGGATCATTGTCTTCTTTTATTGGTGTTGCAAATGCATCTATCAAAGAAGAGAATAGCGGGTTAGTAAGGCAAGCATTGTATTGCAATAGACAATAAGAGGTCAATCGGACCAAAAGCACAAAGCAAAACTATACTAATATTTAATAGTTTATAGGAACATACCTAAAGTTTGAAAAACAAAACTTTCAATATCCGAACGATGTTTATCAAATTCATCTTTTACTAGTAGATAGGTGTTTAATGGTGCCACTTGCATTCGTCTCTGTGTTCTTTGCTTTTGATTGTGTTGTTGCTGAGTGTGTTCAGTATTTGCAAAAATTGATGCACATGATATGCTCAATATGATTAGTTGTAGTATTTGTCGGCGGAGACTGCTATTATTACGCCATCTGCAGACAGCAAGCCGACGAGACGTAGATGATTCTGCTACCATGATATGATACAAATGCATAGGAGACTACTTGCCGCTGCTATTTAGAAGAGTAGGTGGCTGGCGCTACTCTCCTTAATTTTTGATCATCTGATAACTGTTTGATCGCAGTCTAATCTCAGAATGTTGAGGTCTATACGTAGCTTTGCTAAGAGCTAGCCTAAATTGCCTTGGATTAGAGTTCTACATTATATAATTGTAGGTGATACCCCATACTACGAAAGTCAAAATCCAACCAGTGTAATATAATTTACGTACAAAGTAAAAATGACCATTTAGATATGTTTTGGTCATTAACCTAATATTTGAAATCGAGGTATGCATGCCTCGAGTCAAATTTCTTTATCCAACACCTGCTCTTTGCGTGGGTGGAAGGGAAGATGAAATAAAGCCGCCGCTACTAGGAATTCGACCATGAAAGCGGGTATACACGCCGCTGAGATGATATAGGGGAGGGTGGTATGCTTGTGAAGGTATTAATCGGCCATCTAGGAGGATAGATGTGGCAAGTAAGTCGAGTGTTAACACAAGAAAGATAATATCTATAAGGCATAACATCTAGGCTGACTCTCAATAGCACTACATCAGGCGGATAAGTCTAAGAAGGCAAAGTTCAATACAGGATTTTCTCTAAAATGGTTTTAATCTACTTGATATTCTTTCGTCTAGTACTGTCTGCTTGATCAATATATACCCCCCATATTGATCTATAATTAAAAACCAAAATATTCTCTCTAATTAATAACGACTCAGTCCCCAGAGACGTCATTTTCTCTAAACAACAATCAATAACTTATACTAATAGGCGGTCAATCGTTTCCGCAGGAGTGCCGGCGGCGGTAGGTGATGATGAGCCTTACGAAGCATCATCTCCCGATAGCTTGGTTGCGGTGACGGTAAACTTGTGGAACTCTTTATACTCTTTCCAAACACGGAATCCCAACTTGAGTGGTCCAATGGATGTTGTAGTAGTAGGTGTTCCAAACTCGACCCAGTCATCAGACACTTTGTAGAAAGTATGAATCTGATTGTTCAGCCTTTGGACACGTAATGACATCTCGAGGTATCTTGGACTGGTGGAGGAACCTCCATTGGTACCATAGAGATATGTGACATCCATTCCACCTAATGGGTCTGAATCGTACACCTTACTCCTCAACCAACCAACAGTCAAACCTTCGAACGTTCCCAAATTGGTCTGTGCAAAGTCCGCCGCGTTTGTATCTTCCTCAGCAAGGAAGGCAATAAGTTGGCTCTGATAGCCAGTTTGGGTAAAGTTCGGGTCTTGTACGTACGAGATTTCAAAGTCAACATCACCAGAATAGGCAGACTTTGTAAGGACTACTCCAAATTGATCAGCACTTGATGTAGAACTTTCAAGTACAATCTGATAGTCACTCTCGGACAATAATCGACCAGCTCCTGATACCGCATTGCCTGCAAAGACAAACTCTGCTTTGGTGATCACCCCTGCAGGGACTTCAGGTTCTAGACCGTCTGCTGTGCCAGAGGCTGTTGGAGAATTCGTTGATTCAACAGGCTCTGCGGTAGTCGGCTCAGCACTTGTAGGCGATGCCGAAGTGGGCGATGCAGAGGTAGGCGATGCCGAAGTTGGTTCAGCAGTGGTTGGAGATGCCGAAGATGGTTCAGCAGTTGTGGGCGATGCCGAAGTAGGCGAATCAGTCGTTGGACTTGACGTTGGGCCTTCCGATGGACTTGATGATGGTTCAGCCGTGGTAGGCGATGCAGTTACGGGTGCTGCAGTGGTCGGAGAGTCAGATGGACGCAAAGTTGGCGGGTTTGTTGGTACCCTGTGATAGAAGTTAAAGATATGATGATACGGTGTTAGAGAAGAAGAGCAAAAGAAGGAAGTCAAAGAGCAGCGTGTAACATAAACTTACGGGTCAAACAGTTCATCTGTTTCGAACAAGTTTTCCTCACGGTCGAAGTTGTCAATGTTGGGCAGAATGTATTTCCTATCAACATCATCCTCAATTCCCAACCAACCAGCAATGGCGGCGAATGGAGCCTCCCAAGGTGTGGTGGGAATCATACGACCTCTTCCAATTTCCAGTGGTGCACCAGCCTTGAGATGAGGATAATCTCCAACAATCTGTCCTCCCTTGACACTACCACCCATCACGATATAGTTTCCACCCCAGGCGTGATCGGTACCAGCGTTTGCATTCGGGCCGTTGGTACGAGCAAAGTCGGAGACTTGGATTAGCACCGTGTTATCCCATACACCCTTATGCTCTAACTCCTTTTGGAAGAGACTGAAGCAAGTATTAACGTCGCTGTACAAATTCTCTTGATTGGAAATCACTGCAGTGTGAGTATCCCCTGGAGTTGTGAGTAGAACAAAATGTCATGTGGTGTGGAGTGGTTAGATATAAAGCCGTAAACATACTTGCAACACTATACTAGAAGAGCACAAGCACTACTCACATCCTCCCTTATTAAGATAGAACACGTCCACGTCAGCTCCACGTTCATGACGAGAATCAATGATTTGGGTAACCAAGCTCATTTGATTACACAGCCCTGTGTTGGGGAATGTCTCAATAGTTTCCCTACCTGACAAAGTCTCGTGTAAACGTTCGTTATTTCCGAGAGATTTGTGAAGTGTCTCTGCACAAAAGATGGTAGGAGACACATGATATGAGCAAGATTGATATAGTGGACTACTCTACGAACATACATTGTCACGATTGCAAATACAACACTCACCAGAATACCAATCAGCCATAGCACCCGAGTCAGAAGTAGTCTTTCCGTTGATCATGTCAATCGCCTCTGACATATTAGCGTAGGTAGAACTTGGATCGAACTTGGTAATACCTTGACCACTGATAACCATAGGTGTCTCCACTTCACCTCTTGGACCCAGCATGACAATTTGAGCTCCAGCAACTGAAAATGCACCGACGGATTTGCCTTGCTTATTTTCTAGTACATCTCTGATACGACCAATCCACCCAGTACCCCATTGTTCCTTCCCGGGGTCCGCCCGCTGTGCCTCTTCTTGCATTCGATTATGTGCAAAGAGCTGTGTTTCAGTGTCTCTCCAGTAGTTTTCCCTATTTGTCATCTTAGTCAAAACACTGAGAGTATAATAGCATAAAGTCAAAGATAAGTCACGGTTAGTTAAAATCGAATAATGTGTTGGCAAAGCATGTGTTCTTGCAGGACAACTTACCCGGTGTTTGCAAAGAAAAGCAAGTCTTCGGCATTGAACAAGTCTGCCAATGCAGGTAGATTAGGATGTAACCCAAACTTATCACATTTTTGGTTGGTAACAGGATTTAGCTGATTCAACTCTTCCACATTGAGTGCAACAGTGTCACGCATACTAACATATTCATCCCACAAAGTCTCATTGGCTTCATTCTCAATAGAGCAAGTATGGGGCACGAGCATGTTGTAACTATCAGCACCTCCACTAAACATGACAAAGGCCAATGCCTGGTAGGGAGCTCCTGTTGATTCTGGAGCTGCAGCCTCATCCCTCACCTCCCCGGTCTTGCGGACGATGCTGGTTGTTTGAAACTCTGGAGCACTAGCAACCAATTTCTGTGCAAGACGGAAGGCATCCTCGTGACCTGATTCATCACGCTTGGCAAGATATGCGTCCTTGATGATTGCCTTGGTATCATTAGCAAGTCGTCCACTAGTTAAGATGGTGGAGAGTTCGTCAAGAATATCATCAATATCGTACACGAGAAGAGGCACTTGTAATTGACGACCATCCTTGCTTTCTACCACCGCATTGGAGGCTGGTGGTTCATACGAAAGATAAGCTGGGGCATTATCATACACTCCTTTGTGGCAGTGTGTCCAATGGTGCCCGAAGCCCGAAGCGCAAGTGGACACTCCGTAATCAATTAAGGAGTAAAAGGCATTGAATAGATTAACTTGCATGGGCATGTCAGTAATCATCGCCTCAGGTGATACCATCGTTGCTGCTCCCGGGGAACCATCAGGGGCATACTCGGCAAGGTAGAAATTGAATACCGACGGATGAGTGTGTGGAGCCTCCCCAATCCTGGTGTACAAGTCACCAAGCTTGACAAGTGGGTAGCCATCATTCTTTTGGATTTCCATACCTCGCATGAAAGCCATAACCTTGATAGCTGGTTCACGAATAACTCCAATGAATGGATTAGCCTGAAGGTTGACTGATCGTGCTTCGGGGTGCAAGTAGATGGCAGCAACCGTTGCCTTTAGGTCACCATAATCGCTGAGATGTATATCAAGACAAGATGTATAGGTTAGAGCATAAGAAGTTGGCAGGGAAGCCTCTAACTAAATACACCCAGGTCACACTAAAACTAAAGACATTACTTACCCATTTCCAATTCCATCAAACGAACCATCAGTAAAAGCGGTAGCGACTACTTCTACATAGCCTGGGCTAGGGTTTGAAGTAGTCATCCTTTGAATCAACCTATGGGATATGAATGGGGCAGTATTTGAATGGTGGAAGTAATGATCTAGTGCTGCCTCTGTTTCGTAATAAGCATCCCTTGCATCAGCCTCAGAGTTTAGAACAGACATGAAACTTGGTGCCTATAAGGTAAGGGGATCAATGAGTGTGGATGTGTGAGTTTGATCTTTTGAATATGAACAAGGTAGCAGACGAGAGGAAGATACTTATTCCTACTTACATTACGGAAAGCATAACTTTCATCTTCTCCAACGCGGACTACCTCCTTGGTATTCTTAAAGCGAAGAAGACGACCGTGTGCATCTTCAACCTCGAAGACAGTTTCCATATCGTAGGGCTTTCCAGAAGCGGCAAAGTAGACGGTGATACCAGGGACTAATGGATCTTGCTTTACGTAAGACTCTGCTTCGTATGCCAATGTATCAAACGCACCCATAGTGAGTTTTGACAAGGCGTCATCTACACTCTTAGGCATATCCTTGAATACGGCATATCGTTTAATGCTCGTTTTACACAAACAGCCACCACCTCCATCGGCAGGAAGGGGTTCACAATTGTTGTTTCCACAGGAGTTGCCTACTTCAACATCAGCATCGTTCTTGGGATAGTCAGCCTGATAACCACCATCCCCACCCTCCCAGTATACCTTGAAGAAGTTCCTGTTATCGAGTCGTACATGTGGGTGCAAGAAGGCATATGACTGTAGGCAAGGAAAGACAAAGAAAAACCGTTAATTAGACACACACTAGGTCCAGTCAACAAAGTAAAGATCCAAATAACTTACCGAAGGCTCATAGACAATGGCAACCTTGCCAGCATAATCAACCTTCACTTTAATGGAACAGCTGTCTGGGGTCCAGTGATACCCTTTCTTGTACCAATCGATACCATCAATATGGTTAAAGTCACACATCTCTTTTCCAGCAGCCTCACATCGACTTTTTGCACTTGAATATAGGACTCGTTCTTGGTCGTAAAGATACCCTACTCTCTCAGCACTAGTATCTTGTTGTCCATCTGTTTATTTCGATCATTTACACAGCACAAGAAATAAGGAAAAGGTGAGAGATAAGCTACAACCATGAACGTTCTTAACAAGTTTGAGTAGACTAGGAGCGGTACTTACCACAACAAGCCTCGGATGCGTATGGCAAGAGTGGATTAGCACAAGACGAATCTTGACCTCGGTCTTGCCAAATCACCTTTGTGGGGTTGGCATAGAAAGCTTGCTCGACACAGGCTGGCCTGACATATTCATAATGAACAGAACCACCCGAACTATCAAGGACTTCTACCACCCGTAGTGTATCAACGGAGCACACTTCTTCCCCTTCACATCCTACTGCATTCTCTATGGTCACGGTATTCTGCCACTGACAATCACCAGTCACAGTATCAGCGTTACAAAGTCTTGCCCCAAGAGCAGATGTACTACTGTCAAGTACCATCTTCTTCAATCCACTGCCATAAGGATCCGTCCTAAAGTATGAATGATCTTGCATCAACTGAGGCATATGGGAACGTCCGAGAAGACGGTACGAAGCACCCTTCTTGAGGAACATTTTGTCGGGTAGATCTACGCAAAGCGGATATCCGTCTCCGATGTAACCGCCGGTCATATCAGTCTTGGGGAACTTATCTCTCCATTGAGATTGAACTTGCATTGGATCATGACGATTGCCTGACCAGCTCGTCTGTTGGTTAGGCAAAGCGGTAAATAGGGGGGTGAGAATTCAATCAATACAAACATACTTGAAACGAAGGACTTAGCAAATAAGACTTCTTACCTCTTCTACATTTCCTCTCTTTTGCTGATAGTCAAATGCAGTCCAGAGTTTTGCTAAGGATTCAATTTCGTCACTATGAAACGAGAAGAAAGATGTGGGTTAGTGTTTGATACAATGAAAGAAAGGGACGCATAGTTCAGAAGTTTACTCACTTTGTATATGCCAATACATCCTTGCCGTTAATATCACGTACGGGGGTACCATCTCGATTCAACTTAAGAGTTCCAGTGCTGAAGAGCTGCATAATTTCTCTTGCAAAGTTCTCATCAGCAGATGCAATCTTTCCGTCATTCTCCCACATGTAAGCAGCACTTCTACTTTGAAGGAAGGATAGATTCTCAGCCATGATGGGGCTGTGTGAAATCTTTCGAAGTACATCCCGATAGTTGCCAAAAGCATCCTCAACAAAGATATCATAGTAACCTAAGAAGGCTTCAGTGTGTGACTAAAGAGGAGTCAAGGGGGAGAAACGACATGAGTTAGTGACATACTCGATAGCGAATAGTGAAGAAGACAAATAAAAGAAGCAGCTCGCTACTTACACCTTGAATTGCAATTGCGTCCTTAGCAACAACAAGAATTTGTGACAATGCCCAAGCCATACGTTGACGAAGCTGGTCTTCTTTTTCAATGGCTATATTGTACCAAACCCACTCTCTTTGTCGATGGAGATTCCATGCAGTATCACGTCCATGGGCAATCTCGAATACTTGGCCAAGCTCAGGGTCGTTTTCAACCTCACGAGGTGAACCACAAACCAAGATACCACCGCCACTAACTCCAGTTTCTGCTCCAAAGTGTGTGGCAACCTCATCTAGACGCAACTCATTGGGTAAGTCGACAAACTTCTCTGGATCACCGAATCGACCAAGCTTGGAAAACTTGGTGGAGTGTGTATTCCATCGCTGGATGGGGTGAGGGGCTAAAGTATCGTTTTCATCCACGGGTTCATAAAACGCTGGGTACTTGAGGATGACACTTGTATCATCCCATCCATCATCATCCCATTCATCAATATCGATCCATTTCTTGATTGGATGCATGTGGTTGTTCATCATAGCCACCATGTTACCTGGGTGAGTATCAGGCAGGGTCCAGTAAGTCATGTCAAAAACAGAGTATTCATCGGGGTGAACTCTTTTAAAGCATTGACTTTCAATGACGATTTCAACCTCAACCAAATTGGTAGCATTACATACGTTTCCATCTTGAGTCACTCCTGTAATGGGAATGTCAATATCCCGAAGCATAGTATTCATATCATTGCTTTCTGTTAAAAGCTCTGCAAGAGCGGCACGAGTCTGATCATTCATGGCCGTTTCAGTACATTCAGAAGCGTCTAAGATTTCCCAACGGGATCTCAAGCCAAGCTCACATACAGAAGGCTGTTTGATACCATCTATATCAATCAGAGGCAAACCAACAACAGCATATACATACTGACCAGTAAGGTCATGTAAGGTCATGAGGTTGTCGAAATTCAACTCAATCATCAAGTCGGGAGTGCCTGAGGTGTTGATAAAACAACAATGGAGGGTTAGACACACAAGTTGTTCATGTCTGATGAAAACATTCACAAGACGTGAACTATCTTCTTACCTACGGAACCACAGGCCAAAACAGATTGGGAAAGCTCACAGTGTTCCTCATTCAAAAATGTACGAGGGGCATTGGCACACATAGTTCCTGGAGTTTAAGTAGAAGACAATAGAAAGATATGAATGTTAGAGGACATGAGTGGGAATATTTCTATATCCAGGCTATACACAAAAACACAACAACACTTACGGTCGCCAGTAATAGAATGAACCATGCCACCACCATCGGGAATGGGAGATTCAACTGTGTTGCTTTCCAATTTAGCCTGCCGGACGAAGTAAAGATTGGAGAAGAAGAAGATGATGAATATTGAACTGCTGCTGAGCAATGATTACACATACTTATCAACAACGAAAAGGTTGACTCACCCTGGGATCAAAAATGAGCCACGAACCATCAAGAAGTTTACCAAATGTTTGCTGATCTGCTTCCTCCATGATTTCACTATTGGAATAGAGAAAGACAGCAAAGACAGTTAGTCGCCGTATGGCATGAGATGGAAAGACCAAAACTTGTTTTAGAAGAGTACTTACTTAAGGTTGCCACAAAGTTCATCGGTCAATGGAGCCTTGTGAATGTACTCTCCTCCATGACTAATCACTTCATCGATAGGTTCAAGATCTCCCTCCCCTACACTGGGAAGCATCAAGACATTAGCAGGTTGGACTGTAGAGTGAGACACGAAAAGAAGAATGAGTGAGAGGTTGGCTTGTATGTGGAAGATAGAAGAAAGTCAGCACGGCATGGCCACAGGAGGCTTACCAGTGTCAGGGTCATCTGGATGGAAGGCAACAACAGGGTTACGAAGTCTGCGGCATGTTCTGGTTCCCTCGACTACTCGGAGTTCAAACCAGCCGTCGACATAATTCGAAGGACGGCCACACATTTCATACTCCTTGTTGAACTCAAAGGTATAATCTAAACCATTTGCAGCATCGGAGGCCATCTGAGCAGGATCGAAGGCCATGGCCTCAGGCTTGACAAGAGTACGGACATATCCATTCAGCATAACCGTGGCGTAGGTATCCGTTTCATTATCATACTTGGCTTCGAACATTTGATCAGACCAAACACCATCATCACCTTCCTTGTTTGAGAAAGCAAACTTCCTCCACCTTGAATTCTCGTCACACGGATGATCGTTACGGTAACTCGAAACAGGGTTCGTAAGACGGAAGTTGGTACGTTCCCTAAAGTACTGACGATGATATGTAGCGGGGATTGCCATTTGGTCTTCGAGCCAATCATGGACAGCCGCATCAAACGTGGCATTGGCATTCTCCTGAAGACGACGGCGGCGGGATGCAAACGCGGCAAGATCATTCTTCGTTGTTCCGAATGTACTGTATGTAAAGAGGTCAGAAGAGTAACACGGATTAGAAAAGGATACCGAAAGAGATACAATGTAATGAACACACAAGATATGGGTACATCACTTACGCCGTTTCAAGTAAGCCTGCAATCTGGTCAATTTCAGAGACACTGTGCTCATAAGACGTAAGGTAATACTTGCTGCCAGCTTCCAATTCCGGGAGGGTGATGTGTGATCCATCACCATAATCTCCGAATGATTGGCCATACAATAAGTCCAATGAAAAGTCACCGGCTGACTTCTCCCAATCCCTGTCATCATATGACATGGCGACGGGAGCAACGTTTGATAAGTTACCATCCGCATCGGGAACTGCCTTGGTAAGAAGACACAATGTACTACTACGAGCAAGCATAATAGGACCACTTGGAACTTCCACGGGGGTAAGAAGCTCTTCGGGGCAGACAGTGGCGTCTGAAACGGTTGGCCTTGTTGTGGGTGATTCCGAAGGACTTGCGGTGGGGAAGAATTCTTCGGCAAGCGTTGGGTTGTATGTAGGAGAAATCGTGGGAGCTTCGGATTCCCATACAGCCATCTCCATATCATCCATAACAATCGTGAGGGGTGTGTCTACCTCATGTACATAGATGTATACATACTTGCACGATGCCAATTGATCATTGACAGTGAACGACGTGCTATAGATTAGAGGAAAGACAGAATAGAATATGGATTGTGAGAAGTTTGTCTTCACGGACAAGAGAAGAAGGAACATCGTCTTGGTACACACATACACATACTCACCTAAAGTCATTGAATTCATCCTTATTCCATTGGCTTGAATCACCTGTTGCTGATGGGTTTGTCCAACTGCTTGACCAGAAACGCCAGTAGACGTCTCCACCCTCACAGTGTCTTCCTTTAATCATTACATTTGGACAGTTCTCAGCGTGTCCATGCTTCCTGTTCACATCACAATCTTGGCCTATCGTATTGTATGAAAGAATAGAAACAGAATGAGTGAGGCTTTGCCAATAGAGCAGCACATGACACGTCTACCAAACTTACCATGTCCGGTACTATTGAGCAACTTAAACTTGGCTGTAATAGTTATCTCTTCGCCGGGTGTAAAGCAGCGAGAATCTAACAACTGCATTATACCACGCCACCTATGATCACGGTTACCAGCGGCAACAGCATAGTCTCCAACACCATCAGCTCCTTCGACTAGACTTAAATCAACTCGTTCCTTAGAATCGTCACATGGTCCCCAATACTTCATACCATCCTTAAACGAAGGATTGACAATCATTGCATCACATTGCTTGGGGAGTTCCTTCACTTCCATGTTGTCAACGATTATATCCATATTTGTATGTGAACCGTCAAGGTACATCTTGAAGTAGACGTTCTCTCCGACTTGGTGTTCGGTCATCCTGTGGATACCAGAAATAACATACCATCCATCATCTGTTTCATAAGTATCATCCAAAACCAAGCCTACTCGATGGTATTCTCTACGCCCATTCTTGTTGGAGTAAGTTCTTAGATCTGCACACCTCTCTTCTCCACCCCAGGTACGAGTGGTACAAGGAACAGTAACCCCATCCTTTTCAAACTTGATCTTTCCCCAGAAGCCTAATCGGGCACCCTCCTCTGTGATACTGTCCGTGTTGATAACTTGAGCCTGGGCATGAGAGTAATGTGTCCTAGCATAGGACTTGATGGCATAGCCTTCACCTCCGTAACCAGGAACTGTTGTGATACGCGTCTCTTCACCCCATGTATCCCAGAACTTGGTGGTACCATTTCCATCTTCTAAATCCCCATTCATAATCTACATCATGAGAGTGGAGTGTAAGAGTGAATGAGGTCTAATTCTAATGTACTATGATGACAAATGATTCACATTCACGCCAAACAACATGCATCTACTCACCAATGAAGTAGGATCACTTCCAAACAACTTTAACGAAGCCGAGTCAATCATGAAATCTACACGGTCTTTAGCTCGTTCTATTTCAATGAAACAACGGCGGTGCTCGGCAGGTAGACGAATGATACCATGGAGTAAATTCCATCCTTCGTTGTTGTATGGACGAGCAAGGGAGGCCTGATCCCTATATTCATGTGTGTAGATGTGCTCAAGTGTTTCATCATCACGGTACTTTCGACCTGTGTGTACGAGGAGAAGGTAGACGGGGCAATAAGATGGATATGACATGTGTGAGAAATGAAGACAAATGATGTTCACACGTCGCAGAATGAACACGGATACTGTGACTTACAATTGACGTTAATGATGGGTGCCTGGTTTCTCCACCATGCCTTGTCAAGATCCACATCTTGGACTGTCGTTGTTTGGTCACCATACGGGGTAA
>Ga0075439_11511_pt1 | contig 23401 bp, 13 predicted proteins | sample MintriSingleCell_FD_74264 | JGI IMG/M metagenome (GOLD analysis project Ga0075439, IMG submission 74264) | Marine eukaryotic communities from Monterey Bay, USA to study complex ecological interactions - Minidiscus trioculatus JGI Plate_4_G5... | ecosystem: Environmental > Aquatic > Marine >... | reverse complement strand
GTTCTGATACTTCTAATCGATCACATTTATGATATAGACGATCACATTTAGCTAATAGTTCACAATTCTCAATCTTATAATGATCAACTTGTTGTACTAATTCGTCGTGTGTTCTTGCTATATCATTCACTTGTTTCATGTATGATTTAGTTTGTACTTCAGCTTTAGTTGCCATCTTTTCCAACTGATCACAGGAGTGGAAGAATCGTTCTTTCCATTTGTTAACTTCTTCTGTTTGTGATTCATTTTGGGTTTGTAGTTTGCTTTCCATCTTGGATAGACGACGCTTCAGTTGTTGGATTGTATCTTCATACTGCTGTTGTTTGAGTTGTGTAGCGGTTGATGTATCTTTGTGTGTCTTCTTTCTGGTATCATATAATACTCTCCGCTCCTCTAATACCCTTTCTATCTCAGCAGTCATCATCTGTGTCAGTCGATCATCTTCCTCTACCTCTTTTGTCGACGATGTTTCACCGACGGACAAACTCTTGCTATCAAGCATGGCATATCCCTCGGAGGAGCTGTTTCTCCTGCTAATACTAAGACTACGATTCCTTCCTCTCTCGACTGATTTGCCCAGAGGTTTAGAGCTGCTGCCCTTCTTGCTCCAGTCTAATGTATATCCCTCTGAAGCCGACATCGTCTTGGCCTTTCTACTAATGCTCAAACTACGATTACGTCCTCGAGCTATATTGCTATTATTCCGTCTACCTCTGCTTAGACTGCGGAGACGAGAAGTGAATCGACCGCTTCTCGTTGTTGTTGACATGTCTACTATGTTATCATCGCTGATACTCGATGCAGATGATAAACGTCCGCTGGTCATCGTCGTTCAATTGCAATTGGTACATAGATCTACTATCAGATATGAGCAACCAAAGAAGGGCTACTGATTTCTGTATTCTATCTACATGACGATTAAAGTTTTGGTCTATTTAATCATTAGTCAGTTGTATATAGCGCAGCACAACGACACACATATCAATCGTAGTAGTCACTGTCAACTCTCATAATTAGCCTTTCCCTTGTGGTTTTTCTCTTGTGTCGTTGTGGTACCGCGAAAAGCTCCCATCTTCTCTCGCTCTTAGCTGGGGTATGGAATCGAGAGGCATAGCCTCGATGAATGTAAAAAGGATAATGCCAGCTTTGCTTCTTTAATTGGCCTCGGACGGATATTTGTAATCATATAATGACTCCGGGGCAAGGCCAAAATGTACGTGTTCTCATGCAAGAGTGGCTACATGTCGATAAGAGCTATGATCATAACATATAACATTTTTGTGTTATGTATTGCAATAGTGCAAGAGTAATGATGAAGATGAGTTTACAATCAAGGATGTTGTCTAAGATCTCCTCGTCGATCAGTACAAGAGGTAGAAGAGGTAGCAATGCACAACAAGTCGTCGACGATGAGCTCGACAGAAGTATATATGCATCGTCGTCGTCAGCCAGATCATCAAGCAGAACTAGAACTAGACATACTACGAAAAAGAGTCATAGCGATATGTTTCATCGGTTACATCTCTTGAATAGATTACCCAATACTACCGATATCAAGTGTGATAGTTCTCAAGATAATAGTAGCACCACATCGTCAAAGCACTCCGAGTCATCGAAGAAGAGCAAACGATCGAGAATGTTTAGAATTAGAAGAGATTCATTATTCATGCTCTAGTACATGCTCAACATCAACCACCAACACCACCATTATCCAACAGCCATACAATGTATCATTCCTAGAAGAACTTGTTACAGATATACAATACCGTCCACGAACGACCGCTCGTGAGAAGAAACAACTATACTACAATAAAACAGATTATGCTATATTTCAACAATGACAATACATGTATTTTGAGAATGAAGATTTATATGGTATATTAGAAGATGAAATCATATCTAATAAGAGAATACGAGATGAAACAAAGTATGAACTTGATATATGGAAAGAGAACGTCAAGTATATGGAGACATATGTGAAGAGAATGAGATACTACAAGAATCTGTAGAGGAGGCTATGCAATTGGTTAATAGTATGGGTAAGAAGATGACTAGTTTTGTTGAGGCACACGAATCTTGTGTTCAGGATTATGAAAACAAGTTGGCATCGTTGAGGGATGAGTTGAATCAACAGCAGCTTATTGCTTTACCACCAACAATGGAAGAGTCATCTAGTTCTTCGTCGTCGTCTTGTGATGTGAAAGAGAAGGAGAATGATAATCTATCCGAGATTGCAAGATTGAATGCCGAGAATGAAGAAGCATATGAAGTGCTGAGGATACTTCAACAAGAGATTGAGCTACTTCGTAACCAAGCTAAGGCTAAGACATTCTCCAAATCAAAGCCACAAACCAACTCGTCAGCTGAAGAACAAGAACAGGAACAAGAAGATCAAATAATTAAAGCAGATCGTACATTACAACAAGATCTAATGTCCATCTTATTAAACAATCCAAGTGAGGTGAAGTCTCTATCATCCAATACTGGACCATGTCACATATGTAACAATGAAGATCATCCAACGCTACGATGTTCCTTCCTCAATGCTACTAGGATACCAACTACCATTCATCATCGTTTGAATGCTTTGAAGTTTAAAGAAGAGAATGGATTGCATACTTTAAAGTTGAAGGAGGGCAATGTTATAGTGGATATTGATCGAATATGTAACGCTCATCCTCGAGCAGCATAGGCAAGAGGATCAGAATAGATAGATATCATATAACTTTAGTAGGATACTTTTTGATATTTATTGACTGGGACTTTATCATATACTATGACACCAATAAGGGGAGACGGTTGATATTACAATGAGGAAACCATACCAAGCCTTCGGTGTAAGACTATCCTTTATCGTCAACTTAAGATGACAACTGCTACCCCTCCAGCATATCACTCCTTGGGACGCCCGAGAACTTTATGCACGGTGTCATCGGACATAGACTAATGTAGCACAATACAACTCATTGACTTGATTGTCGGAAGCAAATGGCATATGACATGTCATAGTCCAAGGCCTAGTGCCTATGAGTATCATCACGAGGCATCTGCCTTGTCGAAAGTATTATCAAGTGATAGCTTGGCATATATTTATGTTAGTAGTGTTGGTATGTGTTGAACGTTAGATTGTCACAATAGAACTATTAAAGATACAAAGCTACAATTTGAGTGATGCCAACTCTTTCCTCAAACTCTCCTCACTCTCCATCTTCTTCTTCTGATCATCATTCAACGCAACACCACTAGCCAACTTGGCTTTAATCTCGTCAATCTGTTTCAATACCTTGTTAATCTTCTTGGCACGTTTAGCAGGGTCTGCCTTATTGGCTTCTATTCTTGCCTTCTCTTCCTCCTTCTTGCGTTGTTCAGCCTCGGCTGCTTCTTGTTCTACCTTTTCTTTTACCAATCGTTGCTTCTCACGACGTAAGGCTGACTTTGACTTTTCACCATCCCCTCCTCCGCTTCCTACTACACTTGCCATGCCAACTGGTCCCGACCGTTTCGTAATCTTGACACCTGATACATTTGCAGCACTTCCCTCACGTTCTTGTCTCATTCGTTCGGCGAGAGTGCTCCCTCCTCCTCTACCTGCACTTCCCTTACGAGCTCCTGGTGGAAGATAGGCTCCTCCTCCACCACCAGCGGCATTACGACCTTTTGGTGGAACATATGCCGCAGCAGCAGGCTTGGCCGTCTTTGATGAACTATTCTGAGATGATAATTTGGCCAAGGCACTTTTGGCAGCTTCTCCTTTCAACTCGACATATCGTCTTGGTGGTGGACTCTGCGGCCGATCAGGATAGTAATAATACTCCTTCTCCTCCTCACTTGGGAATGGAGCGGGTACAAACTCAGCACAGAGTAGCTTGTCAGGTTTATACTTGGAATTGTCCCATGGTAACTTACTTTCATCAACTAATGATCCATCATATCGATATATATGCACACCATTATCAACATTCATTCTTGGACTTGTCGTACTCACGAGATATGTACGTGAATCGGGAGACCATTGATGTCCAACGACGGGAGATGTTGATGTTATACTCAAGTCTTCCTTGATTGTTACATACTTTGTCTCACCGTCAACTCGTTCTTTCTTCCCATTATCATCCAAAATTATATGACGGGGTATGTTCTTACCCTTGTTACGATCGTAAAAGTCCATACCGCCTGCCAAGTTACCATAACCACCGCTAATTAAGAATCGACCGTGTGGACTAACATCCAATGTGTTGCGATGTGCTTTTTGTTAGAAGAGAGAGAGAGAGTAAATGAGATGGTGTTAGTTTTGTGCACACATCATATGAACAATAAAAGAAAACTACATCAGCTTACCCCTTCCCAATAGAAATGTTGGTTCACCGGTAATACCATGATGTAAACTAGTCAACGCAGGCATTCTACCAGATATAACAGCAAAGGGCACAGGACCATTAATACTAGGGTTTGTTATCCATGAAGCACTAACAATCGGTACAGTGCCCTGTGTCGTTTTTGTAGATTCACTCGGTAATGGCACTGATATGGCACTACCATATCCCGGTCGTTTATTATCATTTTCCAATAGTAGGAATAAGTGTGATGATCCGTAGTATGACTCACCTGTGGCATCAATCGATGTTGATGTTGTCACTAATGCTGAGTCGGCTCGAGGTGACCATTGAACGATTGCTTCCTCGGCTGAGAAGAGTGATTTTGATGCTAGTGATGGACCCGATGGGATTTTGGTGTTGTCTTCTTTTAATGTAGATGATTCACGTCCCATACGATCGGGATAACGTAATAAATCTATCCGTGCTGGTTTGCCTTTGACACCCGGTATAAAGGCTGTCAAGAGATACTTGTCTTTACTTGATGTGGTGTTTGATGGATAACCCTTAACAGCAGGTAAACTAAATGAAGCAATATTCTGACAACGTACTTTACCAACTCGATTAAATGTACTTGGGTTATATATATGTACCTCATTGGTTACCAAATGAAACATTAGTGTTTCATCATATGTCCATTGCAATGTTGATAATGTTGCTTTTTTACAACTAAATCCATGTAGTAGGGTGCCTGTTTTTGCATTCCATATCTTTAAATTGCCATTGGTAGTGGATGAAGAATTTGGACGTTCCCATGTTAAGATGTAGGATCCACGAGGTGAGCATTTTGCTAGTTGTATTGCTTTACTATCAAGTAAAAATGGTGTCGTACTACTGTTGCTGTTAGAATCAGAGTTGAAATCACACTTGATCAATCCAACATTTGCATCATGGATATATGCACAGCTGCCATTAGGGTTTAAGAGATGGAATGTTGATTTACCCTTGTATAATGTATTACCACCATTGGATGACGATTGCAATGATGATTGTGTGGAGGTGGATGAAGTATCGGGTAATTGATACAATTCTACAGCCTCCTTCGATCGTATGAGGAGTTTTACGGGTTGATGAGATGATGTCATGTTCAATTATTGTTCTGGGTGGATATGTCGGTATTGACTAAGCTTGAATTGAGATAATAATGCCGTCGCCGTCACCCCCTTGCTCGCTCACTCTAGAGAAAAAATGAGAGATAAAAAAAATTCATCAAAATGAGGCGACGGACAGACCTTTAAGAGGTTATCACCTGACCACTACCATGCTAAATAGTAGGTGGAATATGTACGATACTGATATGACTGCCGACTGCTTGCTACAAGTTTCGTAGTATGCCCACCACAGCCCCTAGCTCAACAGTGGGATATAAGTAGAGTGCGCGTATAATAAAACGAAGAGGATTGAGGATACCAAAAAGATACCGCATACTCCTTACTTACTGTGTTATCGTTTCACTCCCTTATGACTATGTACTTCTACTCATACTCTAATATGATCTCATTTACTGTGAATTTATCATTATCTACACACTGTTGCATTGCTTGATATACAGTGAGATGATCAAATGGTGTAACAATGTTCAACAGTTCATATGAGGGGTATCCTGAGCCTTAGATCAGTAAAAAGTGTTACTCGTCATATCATAAGGTCGGATTCAGACTTATTGAGAACAAGCCGAAGAGTAAGACCGATAGCATAATTCAAGAATCCAGAAGTTACGAATCACGCTTCCTTTTGGTTCCACCTGGCTTCTTCTTTTGAAGACTAGAATCAAACAGATCTGGCAATCTCCTCATCAGATTATACAAAAGAGACAATCCAGATACATTCTTTCCTTTCCAATCATCGATAGGTAATGTCCTCCCGATCCAAGAAATAGCGGCTGGCATCATCTCCAATTCCATACCAAGTAACTCTTGCATGTTTGAAGTATCATCTTCAGTTGAGAAATGAGTCTGTAATATCTTCTGACGTGCAACTTCGACCTTGTCTTTGTTATTATTCAGTTTCAACGACGAAACAATATCCTGAAATATATCATAAGGCAGGTCCAGGTTCAACCATCCATAGTCATCATCTTCAATAAGTTTATGAAGTGTGTGGTTAGAGGTGTGGGTATCCATGATGCTTGTTTTGTTGCAGAGAAGAGTAGAAACAGCTGACCATCCTCTCGAAGTGATTGAGACTGACTCGTTGCCGCCAAAAGGACAGAACAATGCCAATCTCTTCAAGGTCTTGTTATTTGCCAAAGCACTTGTTAATGCAACCAACGTATCATCATTTATATTGTTGCTATCTAGATCAAGTTTCCTTAATGCTAAGTTGGGACTCTGGAGGATGCCTGTAAGAGCTTGCCAGCCAGTAGGAGTGACCGACCGATTCTGACTCAAGTTTAGTTCCTTTAGCGAGGTCATACTTGAAACAAACCGTATCAATAGCTGCAGCCCTTCATCATCGATCTGATTGTAATGAATGTCCAGTTCCGCTAAGTCCAAATTGGAATCTTGCAATGTTGTGAAAAATGATATCCAACTTTGTGAAGTAATGTTGTCGGAGTCGTCCCACCGTGATCTCGACATACCGTTCATATGAAGTGATTTCAAGGTATTCGTGTTGCTCAATAATCTCCCAAAACCACTAATGCCTCCATCGCCAATTTTATTCCAAGAGATATCTAGCTTCTTCAATTGTATTCCTCTCGTCTCTAACAAATTAAAGAAGGACCGCCAGCCTGTCGGAGTAATTACATTGCTGTCATATAGATCCAAGGACTTCAATGTACCAATCCCAGCCAAAGCAGCTAACCCAGAATCACTGATCTTAGTTTGTTTTAAATCTAAACTTTCTATTGAAGTTTGTGCCAATTGATTGAATAATGTCTTCCAGCCTGCACTGCTTATGAATTTGTTGTTTGATAGATCTAATGCCTTCACTGACGAGCCACGTAAGGCATTCCCCAGTGTATTAATTGCATTATCATAAATTCCAGCACCGAATAAATCTAGATGAACCAGCTTGCAGTTTGGACCACGTAGGACTTTTGAAAGTTCATTCCAGCCGCAAGAAGTGATGTTGCCGCTACTGTACTTTTTGAGGGATAACGTCTTCATTGAGTTGTTGACTAATAACGCGTCGCATAAAAGTCTCATCTCATCATCACCGAAATCATTATTGAGTAGAAATAGTTCTTCCAGCTTAGACTTTGGATCTTTGACAACTTTCCACAATGCATTAATACCCTGTACTCCAGCACGAGAAATTTCCAATCTCTTGAGACTATGGTGTCCACTAAGTCTTTCAATTAAACCCCAACCAAACTCATAATTTATGCCAAGTACACTGAGTTTAAAGCAAGTAATAGATTTATTTTTGTGAATACAAGAGAAGAATGCTTGGAGCTGCTGTTTAGTTGGAAAATCGGCCCCTATCTTCCCCAAATAATAACTTCCTACTTCCCCATATTTAGACATGCTGATAGCGTTTAGATGTTTATTCTTAGCGATACCATCACCATCCATTTCCCAATCAATACTATTGAAAAAGCATGCATTATTACTATCAACTTCTAGTGATATAGAAAGATGAGTAACACGAGGATCGTGTTCTTTGAGTCTTTGCAATGTTTCATTGTCCAATTTATACCATTGAACATTATTTGTTTCTTCCATATTGTGTTGTAACTTGCAATAATAGTACCGTACCTCTTCACCAAGTAATTTAATCGACACTATCGTGTGTGATGATTTGTGTATATTTATAGATGAAGGGCTTCGACTATAGCCTGCGGATCGACACAAATGTAAAGAGGGTTAAAGACTGATTAAAGAGAATGTGTTCAGTACCAAAAACAAGCAGCTGAATTGGCATACTAATCGATATCATAGTAATCCTATTAACTTAATATTGGCAATTTGCAATTGACTCTTGTTTTCATTATCTGAGAACTCATTTTGGGTAATCAGGATACCACGGTTCACAAGACCACTATCATGCTAAATAGTACTCATATGGGCGGAAACTAATATACTACTGTTTCACTGCTTGCTGCCTTCTACAAGTATTCGTAGTATGTCAACAGCCCCTCCAGTGGGATATGCAATCAGTAGAGCGTGCATAGGGAAAAATAGAAGAGAATACCAAAAGATACCGCACACTCTTGGAAGAAAGTAAGATGAATGACGCGACTCTCTCTTATTACTCATTACGATACTGTAATACTCATATGATCTCATTTACTGTGCATTTATAATTATCCTGCATTGCTTGATTGATAACACTAAGATGATCAAATGGTGTAACAATGTACTACACTACAGTTCTATCATAGAGGGTATCCTCCCTATGCCTCCACGATCCTCAGATCGCTACGATACAAACGTGAATGATATGGTATGCCAACAAGTGAAGTTCAAGAGTAAGACCCAATAACATGTTCAATGAGAACCCAGAAATTATAAAGTATGCTTCCTCTTCCCCGCAGATTGCTTCTTCTGTTGAGCACTTGAATCAAATAGATCGGGCAGTCTCCTCATCAGATTGTACATTAGGGACAACCTAGACACTTCCCTTCCAACCCATCCAACTGTTGGCCTACCAATCCAAGCGATGGCAGTTGGTATGACCTCCAGTTTCATATCTAGGAACTCTTGCACTTTTGATGTGGCATCACTAGAGAAGTGGGTTCGTAGGATCTTCTGACGTGCAACTTCTACCTTATCCTTGTTCTCGTTCAGCTTTAAAGACTCAACAAGATGATTAGGAATCGCATCTTCAGGGTAAGCATAGTCACCCGGGTCTTGAAGTATATGGTTTGAGTTGTACGTGTCCATAATACTTGTCTTGTTGCACAGAAGAGTAGAAACGGCTGCCCACCCCCTCTGGGTGATTCGAGCATGGCCATCGTCATCAGGACTATCGCCCACGTCCAAATACTTCAAACTTTTGTTATTTCTCAAGGCATTTGTAAACTCAACCAGTGTGTCATCATTAATGTTGTTGGAATGTAGATAAAGTTCCTTTAATGAGCAGTTGCTTTGGAGGTAGTCGGAGAGAACTTGCCAGCCAGTAGGTGTAACTAAATCGTTGTAATACAAGTCAAGAAACTTGAGTGATTTCATACTTGAAACCATCTGTACCAAAAGTTGCAACCCTTCATCGTCAATCTTGTTTTCGTGGAGGGAAAGACTTGACAAATTCAAATTGGTATTATCTTGTAATGAGCTGAATAATGATACCCAACCTTGCGAAGAAATACTGTCGGAATCATTCCGTGAGCTGGATACAAAATCTATACTGAGTTTTTTCAACATAGGGGCACTACTTCTCAAAAAACTTCCCAGAGCAGTAGCGCCCACGTTCCCAACTTTGGCATGACGTATGTTAAACTCCTTCAATTGAGTTCCGCTCGTTTGTAATGAGTTAAAGAATGATTGCCAGATTGTAGGAGTAATTGCCTTGTTCTCTCCAAGATCCAATGACTTTAATATACCGATATTATCTATCAATACAGTTAGACTATCCTCATCAATCTCACTTATTACTAGATCAAGATGTAAACTTTGTGATGACTTGAGGAAAGTCTTCCATGCCTCTTTGCTGATAGATTTGTTGTAAGTAAAACCGAGATTCTTCAATGATGACGAGACATTTTCCAATATATTTGAACCGTCATCATTAATTTCAGCGTGGTGTAGTCCTAATTCAATCAATTTGCAGTTCGGATGTTGTAAAACAGTAGAGAGTGCCCTCCAACCAATGGATGTAAATTTGTTTCCGCTAAGGTCTAGCTTCTTTAGTGTATTGTTGCCTAGCCCTACCAATCCATTACATAATGCACTAAGGCCTTCATCGTCAAAGTCACAACCTGGAAGACGAAGATCGTTCAATTTGGACTCTGGGTGTTTCAAAACTTTCCCTAATGCCTCACATCCAATACTTCGCAATCTACCATTACCAATTTCTAATCTATTTAGACTGGGATGACCACTCAGCCCTTCAATTAAATCGCCACCGAACTCGCCAATATAAACTGAACGAATATTGATCCATTCAATAGAACGGTTCCGACGTATGCACGAGAAGAAGTCTTGAAGTTGTTGTTTAGTAGGTAATTCATTTCCTTGCTCTCCCAAAATGTAGGATTGTCCGTGAGGTCTACCTAAACATCTTCCCTTAAAGTATATGCGTAACATCTTGAGATGTGTATTATTAGAAATACAGCTACCATCCACTTTCCAGTCAATACTATTGAAAAAACATCCGTCATCCTGCAAGTCTATACAAACAACGGTGATGGTTGGTGCATTATTTTTGAGGCAATGAAATGTATCATCGTTCAATTTATACCATTGATCATCAACATAATCATTCTCCTCCTCTTCAATATCGCGACTCTCATCAACATTACCCACATCATTATTTATCTCCATAGTATCGTCCTGATTATTTGTTTCTTCCATTGTGTAGAGGTACAACTTAGTTCTATATTGTTGAGATATTTGGGTCTTGTTGGTGTTGTACTTTTATACTGTGAGTAAATCAGGGTGCAGTTTGTTTAACGTCGTTGGACCTACACCGATGGAAAGAGCGTTAGAAATACTGATTAATTAGAATATACTCGGTATCAATGAGTAGCTACATTGGTATATTAATCATTAAGTAATAGCAATACAATTATTTTGCCTCTTACAACACGTGGGCCGGGCGTATGCCCCCTATCTGCCCCCACTATACTCTCTCAAGTATTATTGAGGATAGGCTAGGGAGGCATCATATCTTCCTTTGCAGGAAGTTCATATACAGCCAGTTAATTGAAACATCAAGCTGTTTCTAGGGGTGTGCCTGGTACGAGCTGTGATCGATATTAATTTATCTCCACAGCACAGGCAATAACCACACAAAACAATTCATGGACACTGCAAATCACCAAGAGAACGGCGGAGATATTGCAGATGACAGTAGTCAAATAGCTGTAGAGGACAGCGATGACGAAGATGAAGATTATGTATACCCAAATTATAAGTATTTAGACAAGAAAGTTTTGCAAAGACTCAAACAGAATGATCCGTCTATTACTCTATTACTACTCTTTCCCTATGGTTGAATTGCAACCAGGACGATGAATGTAATTTCAATAGTATTGATTGGAAAGAGGATGGTTACTGCATTGTTAATAATACACAATTGAAGACGATTAAATTATCCTACAGAGGTAGACCTTGTGGAGAACGTTACATTTTAGGAGAGCAAGGTCACAACTTACCAACTAGACAACAACTTCAAGACTTCTTCTCGTGCATTTACCAGAACAATTCCATTGATACATTGATAATTGAATCAGTATTTGTTGATAATGAGTTCGGTAGGGATTTTATCGAAGGACTGTGTGGCCATCCTAGTCTTACTAGATTAGAAAATAGTCATGGTAAATTGGGAAGCAAAGGATGCACCGCCATAGGGAAAGTATTAAAACATACACAGTCCAAATTGAAGAGCCTTCGTCTTCGTTTTTGTCAACTTGATGATGAGGGGATGATAATTTTATGTGATGGATTAGTGGGAAATAGTGCAATCAAGGATTTATCTTTCCATGGTAACACAAACATTACTCCTGTTGGATGGAGAGCTCTTTCAACTGTTTTACAACACACGAACTGCAAATTGATTGATTTAGATCTATCTTATGCTGGAATTAATGATGAATCGGCAAACATATTGGGAAGTGCCTTATGCGGGTTATCATCACTGAAGGTTTTAAGTCTATATAATAACCGATCTATTAGCAGTGAGGGTTGGCAGACGTTATTCAGATACTTATCTCAAACTACGATAGAACATTTAGATCTCCGCAATAATAGTATTGCAATTGGTGCTTTGTCTTTATTGGGTAGTATCAAAAGTCTGAAGTCTGTGAATCTGTCTAATATTAAATTAGCTTCATCTGCTCCATCAGGCTGGCTGTCCTTCTTCAACTCATTACAAAGGAGTAACACTAAGTTGAAAAAGCTCAACATATCAGACAATGACATCGATAATGAAGGTGCTTCTGCTCTAGGAAATTTGCTTAGTACTACAAACACATTAAAAACGCTAGAGATGGATGGACTGGCACGCACAGGTCATATTGGCGCGGATCATGGTGAAAGGTGGGATAATGTTACTTCACAAGCATGGATATCATTATTCATCTTACTTCACAAGATTGGGTATCATTATTCACAACATTACAAGATTCTAGTTTGGACTCGGTAAAGCTTGATCTCGGCGTTAACAACATTGATGATGAAGGGATGCAACTTTTGACAAAGTTAGTTTCAAGAATGAGCTCTCTAAAATGTCTGAGTTTGGGAGACAATCGCTCGGTGACACCTTCCGGCTGGCAAGCTCTCACGGGCTATCTACGAAATCCTAACTTTTCATTAAGAGAACTTCGTCTCGATGAGAACGATATCAATGATGATACAGTGGTTGCATTTGCAAAAGCCTTGAAACATAACAAAACGTTGAAAATACTCAATCTTTATAAAGAATTGGATAGTGATTTTGACGATGACGAGGATGGCGGTGATGTGATCACCGAGAGAGGGTGGGAGGCAGTTTCAAGCTTACTCTGTAACAAAACAACTATTATGGATACGTACAACTCAAATCACATGCTTCAAGAACTTGGTAATTATCACGACGAGATGAACCTGCCTAATGATCTTGTGTCACATTTGGAAATGAATACAAACGAGGACAAAATAGAAGTTGCTCGTCAGAAGATATTGCAAACTCACTTCTCAACTGAATATGATACTGCGTCAAACATTCAAAAGATGCTTGATATGGATTTGGTGATGTTGCCAAGTGCTATTGCATGGATCGGAAGAACATTGCCTATTAGTTGGGAAGGTACACAAGTATCCGGATTGTCAACTATGTTTAATCTAATGAGGAGAGTTCCGGATCTATTCGATTCGAGTCCTCAACAGATGAATCCTCCAGCAGCAAAGAGGAAGCGATAGTACTTATGTGGGGGACAGATATTGCATCTAAACAAATGCTTAGTCTTACATCCCCTGACTTGTCTGTATCCCCACTATCCTACTCGCTCATTAATTAGAGGAGTAGATACCATAGGATACCGCTATGATATTGCGTTATTAATCACATGTGTTCTGTATCTGACCATTGATTAATACAAGATGCTAATAAGTAAACAAATGTTCAGTTTCACATCCCTTGAATTCTACTTGATAAGGTACTATCATACTCGAGTAAACGTAACATCTCTCCACTAGGATAAGGAGGGATGGAATAGGTATCCTATATTATTTTATGAGAGTCTAATCATGGATTTAATTTGAGAGTGTACAATATAGTCAACGAGGATATTGAACATTTTATCGCGGCTTATTGCAATATCGTAGACCTTTGCAAGTAAGTTCGTATACAGCCAGTTTAATAATTACTAGATCAAGCTGTTTCTAGTGCTCTTTAGGCGGTGGTCTAGTACGAACTCTGCTCATAATATTACTAAGAATCTCCCAACACTACCATACAATCGGCCCCAACATATGGAGGACACAAATCACCAAGATGATGAAGCGGAAAACGGTGGAGATATTGCAGAAGAGGTTGTAGAGGATAGTGATGATGAAGATGAAGATTATAGTAATCGGTTGCAGCACACTTTGGACGGTAATGTTTTGCAAAGACTCAAGCAGAATGATCCAGCTGTTAGTGATTTGTACATACAATTGAACTGCGATGATAATGGCGAGTATTACTTCAATAGTATTAATTGGAAAGATGATGGTAATGTTATATCCAATAATAAACAACTGAAGAGGATTCACATAACATATGATGATGATAAGATGATGTCTATAGAAAGACACGGACAGCAGGCCTATATTTTGGGAGAAGAGGGACATAATTTACCTACTAGGCAACAACTTCAAGACTTCTTCTCGTGTTTATATCGGAACAGTTCCATTGAGACCATATGTATTACTTCAATTAGTATTGTTGGTGAGTTTGGTGGGGGTTTTGTTGAGGGACTATGCGGTCACCCCAGTCTGAAACGGTTAGAAATTGGATATGTTTACGATTCGTTAGAGAAAGTTAAAGTTGGAAGCATTGGGTGTGAGGCATTCAGGAAAGTATTGCAACATCCAGAGTCTAAATTGAAGCATCTCCGTGTTTCGTATACTGAACTTGATGATCAAGGTCTCGGTATATTATGTGATGGATTAGTAGGCAACAGCACAATAAAGAGGTTCTTCCTCGATGGCAACAAAAACATTACTTCTGCTGGATGGAGAGCACTTGCTCCTGTTCTACAACATACGAACTGCAAATTGACTATACTTTCTCTAAAAGAAACTAGTGTACATGATGAGGGAGTGAATATATTGGGTAGTGCTCTACATGGATCGTCATTGAAGTTTTTGAATCTAGCATTAAACAATTCTATTAGCAGTTCAGGGTGGCGGGCATTACTCAATCATTTATCACAAACTTTGATAGAAACTCTGAATCTTAGTGGTAGTAAGATAGATGATGTTGGACTGGATGCACTTTCTAGTATCGGCACATTAAAGTCTCTGACCTTATGTGGCAACGGCTCCATTAGCCAGGACGGATGGCGGTCCTTCTTCGAAGCATTACAAACGAGGGGAATTCAGCTAATGAAGCTTAATGTTTCCAACTCATCAATAAGTGCCACAGCTTTAAGCAGATTACTGAGCAATATGAGTACGTTGAAATATTTGTGTACGAACTATAGCAGTATTACTTCACAGGGCTGGGTATCACTTCTCACATCAATCCAAGATTCCAACGTGAACTTAGAGAAGCTGGATCTTAGTCATTGCAGTATTGATGACGAAGGACTACAACTGTTAGTACCGTTAGTTTCGAATATGGACTCACTGAAGTATCTTGGTCTGAGTGATAATGTGTTGGTGTCAACTGCCGGTTGGCAAACCCTAGTGGAGTTCTTCCAAAGTCCCAACTTTGTATTGGAGCAACTTGATATTGGTGAAAACAATCTCAACGACAACACACTGATTCCCTTGACAAGTGCATTGGTTAACAACAAGACGTTACAACGACTTTATCTTGAAGAGAGTTTTGACGAAGATACTGGCGAATACTTTTCGATGATCACCGAGAGAGGGTGGGATGCTGTTTCCAATCTTATTTGCAACAAATCAAGTATCATGGATACCTACAATTCCAACCACATACTTCACGATGTCTACTGTGAATTCCGTCCTGACGATCTTATTCCGTTGTTGGAATTGAACAAAAATAAGGACAAGTTTGAAGTTGCTCGTCAGAAGATTCTACAGACCCACTTCTCTGATGATGGTGAAACATCAAAGTTGGAAGAACTACTTGATATGGAATTGGAAATGTTGCCAACTGTTATTGCTTGGATGGGAAGCCCAACTCATGCTGATTGGAGAGGAGGTACGAATGTATCCAGTTTGTCCGCCATGTACAATCTAATGAGGAGAGTACCAGACTTGTTTGACTCTAGTCCTCCTCAAAAGAAGCCATCTATGAAGGGATAGTTCATAGGAAAAGATATTACATCTAAACAGATGCTTAGTTTAACACCCCGAACCCTTATCTCATCCCAACTATTCCCATATTATCAAGAGGAGGTTAGTATTAGTATTAGTAGTAACTGTAACTGTAACATTAACATCTCTCCATTTAAAAGGAAAAGAAAATGGAATCGAATAGGATACGCTAGTCATGCAGTGTGCTCTGCAAGTGTACAATCACACTAGTATCTGATCATTAGTTAACACATAAGTACGCTCATCGATAGCTACCACGATATAAGAGTTTCTACCCCTTTCAATTGGTGTGTCCGATGACGACTAATCATCAACTCAGCCGGTATCTTTTTGTTGCAAAAATGAACGACATAATCGACTATCAACGGAGATGTGATGAGATGATGATTGTCAAACGGATAAGAGATGTAAATGCATACTCTCAAAGTGACTCTCTCTACAAGCCTATTACTGCTATTTAGTATCAACTTTATACTGTGTATTGCAATAGAGTAGAGATAGAAGATATCAGCATATAACATATATAAGAAGTATCTTTAAAAAACAAAATGAGAATCATCGGCCTAGCACTCTTCCTGGCAACATCGGCAGTATCAGCTGAACAGCATGCCTATCTATCTCCACATGCTGATCAAATACATTATCAATCATCCCACAAGTTAGATACTACTACTACAAATCGTGGTCATAACTCAGCAGCCTCCGATAAACAACAGCAAGAGCGACTAACTAAATCAAATACAAATGACAAACAGCAAGGAACTCGATTACTCGGGCCCAATGATCCACATCATGGACAAAATGGTGGACATAAAGGTCCCCGTACTACAGCTGGTGGTAACACTATTAGTAAAGTAAGCCCAGTACCAAGACATACACATGTTAACAAGCATCATATCCATGATGGATCACACGGCAAAAATAACGAGCGTCAATCAGAGGGTACATTATCAAACGCTGAAATGATGGCATTGGCAGAAGAAAGTGCTTCCTCATCGGGATGTAACTTTTGTCCCAATGGATTAACCACCGACAAGGATACATTAATCCCAACCTCGAACGAATCCGAGGAAGAAGTATCCTGTGGTATGGCATTATCATTTGCAAATTCCTTAAATCCAAATAATGATGAATTGGATGAAGAAGAATGTGATAAGGTATTATTAGCTGAATTATTCTGTTGTCCTACTGCATTTGTCGATGAGTTAGAGGAAGAACCGATGGATGATGATGGGGAAGCAAATGATGAGGTTGGTACAATTGTCGATGCCGCGCTTGGTAATGATGACTTTAGTAAGTTAGTAGCGGCGTTAAATGCTGCTGATTTAGTGGATGTGTTGAATGGTGATGGACCTTTCACTGTCTTTGGTAAGTCGTCTATATATGTATGATATGCCTTTGAGAAGTTTGTGTATTGCAATAGTGTTCATATGATGCATTTGCAATAGTTGTTCACATGATATGCTCACATCTTATGTCATTTCCTGTTCATCATAAACACCATACAGCCCCAACCAATAAGGCATTCGATGCTCTACCACCCGGTGCATTCTCCGATATTGACAACCTCAAGAGCATTCTCACCTATCATGTCATCGGTGGATCCGAGGTTGACAGTTCATCACTTGAGAATGGTCCCGTCGATACAGTTAACGGTGAACCAATCATGATAACTATTGGTGATGATGGTACTGTCATGGTCAATGATGCTACTGTCGTTACACCTGATATTAGGACTAGTAATGGTATTATTCATGCTATTGATAAGGTCATTTTGCCTAATGATGACTTACCGGAAGATGAGACTGAAGAAGAGTTGGGCTCTGGACCGATTGCCTGTACTTTGGATGTTTATACATGCCCTGATGGTACAACACTTGGTCGTGAAGGACCTGACTGTGAGTTCCCCGAGTGTCCTACTGCTGATGCCAGTACTACTACTACTGCTGCCGCTGGGAAGGCATCAAAAGCCGTCGGTACGAAAGCAACAAAAGTTAAGAAAGTTCATGATCCCAAAGCAGACAAATCAAGCCCCAAGAAGTCTGCTTCCGATCCGTCCTCTACTGGAAAGAGCGGCAAGACAATGGACAAATCTGCTACTCCCAAGGCAACTCCACCCAAGAAGATGAGTAGCAAGGGAAACAAGAGCTCGAAAGGAATGTCAATGCCTGTTGCATCTACCAAATCTGCAAAATCAATGATGTTTAGCAAGGGAGCTAAAAATAAGAGTGGATTGTCTATGCCCAACACACCTGTGAAGAAGGGAAAGAGTGAGAAGATGAAGGACGATACAGCTGTAGTCAAATCGAAAGGACAGAAGGAATCTGATGTCAAGCCAAAGGCAGAGAAGATTGCTCTGTCCATGCCCTCGGCCGACCATCCATTTGCCAAGAGCTCTAAACTGGCCAAGAAGGGAGCATCTGATGCCATGCCCAAGAGCTCAGCCAAGGGAGATGCTACTGACGGTTCTAGCAAGTCAGGGAAGGGAGAAGTGAAGAAGATGGTCGATGCCAAAGCAATTAAGGAAGCGGCAGGTGAGAAAGGGCCTACAAGTAAGACACATAGCTCAGCAAAGGCAAGTAAGAAGAAGACTGTTACAAAAGCTAGTAAGATCGCTGAGAAGAAGGCTGCTGGCGAGAAGAAGAGCAAGGGCAGTGGCAAGAGCGAGTCGAAGATTTCTTCTGGAAAGAGCAAGTCTTCAAAAAGTGTTCATACCCTCGACCCTGTTGCTGATGCCAAGGCCAAGAAAGTGTCCGCTAAATCTTCGAAATCGAAATCAGCCAAGCACTCTGGGAAGAGTGGCAAGTCTGGCTCAACAGCCGCTCTTCCTGCTCCATCAACTGAAGAGCTTGTTGATACACCCGCTACTCTACCAGCAGAAGAAGAGTCTCCCGTTGCTTGTACATTAGATGTCTTCACATGCCCCGATGGTACAACTCTAAGCCGTGAAGGACCTGACTGTGAGTTCCCCGAGTGTCCTGAAGAAGAAGTCGAAGGAGAAGATCAAGAGGATCCAGAGGATCCAGAGGATCCAGAAGAAGAAGAAGTAGACGAATCACCTGATGGTACAACATGTCACTTCTGTCTCGACGGACTAACAGCCGGTGCCGATTTTGAGTTACCAACGAATGGAGTATTCACCTGTGGCCAGTCAGCAGACTTTGCAGCAAAGTTAGATACTAATGATGATGATCAAGCTGAGTCATGTGATATTATCCAACTTGCCCAAGCGATATGTTGTCCGTCTGAGAACGATAAGGATGAGGACTTGCCTCTTCTGATGGAATCCGGGTTGTTAGATGAGCTGTCTTCTGGTGATGAATAGAGTGGTTTGAGATCATATGTAAATAGATATTAGACGTATTAGATAGAGAGAGTGTGGAATGTAAACATATATAGAACTTAGGTTAATTGTCATCTATCTTTACTTCTTCGATCGATTATCACCCCGAGTACTCCGTCATCAATCTATCGCTTCCTCTTAGCTGTGGACTTCTTTTGAGCATTCGAATCAAACAGATCTGGCACTCTCCTCAGTAGATTGAACATAGTTGACAATCCGGATACTTGTTTACCCTCCCAGCCAATAGGCAATGGCTTCCCAATCCAAGCATTAGCAGATGGCATCACCTCTAGTTCCATATCAAGCAACTCTTGTAACTTAGATGCATCACTACTAGAGAAGTGTGTTTGTAGAATCTTTTGACGGGCAACTTCTGCCTTGTCTTTGTTGTCATTCAGTTCTAAATATGGAAGAAGTTTAGCACGAATCTCATCAGAATAGTAATCACTAACGTATTTAAGTGTATGGTTGGAGTTGTAGGTATCCAGTATACTTGTTTTGTTGCAGAGGAGAGTTGAAACAGCTTCCCATCCTCTATCAGTGATCAAACCTGTTTGCTCATCAGTATCATCATCCCAAGTTCCACCAAGAGAAATAACCTTTAATGTTTTGTTATGTATCAGAGCACTTGTAAAGGCAATCATAGTGTCATCGTTGTGGTTGTTTTCATCGATTAGGAGTTCTCTTAATCCAAAGCTGGGACTTCGTAAGTAACCAGACAGTGCTAACCAGCCAGTAGGTGTTACCGACTGATTGTCTTTTAAGCTGAGATTCTTTAGAGTGCTCATTCTTGAAACTAAAGGTGTCAAAAGTTGTATCCCGTCATCATCAATGTTGTTATCGCTAAGGTAAAGCTTAACTAATTCAAAGTTGGAATCTTGCAACGCGTTAAAGAATGCTACCCAACCATGAGAAGTAATAATGCTAGACTCATGCCATCCTGTGTACGACAAGCTATCCATCTTTAACATTTTCAATGTACTCGTGTTTCCCAATAGACTTCCTAGAGCAGCAATGCCTTCATTGCCCATCTGATTACATGATACGTCAAGCTTCTTTAATTGAATTCCACTCCTTTGGAATGAGTTGAAAAGAAATTGCCAGCCTGCTGGTCTGCCAGACAAATTCAAGGACGTAAGGCTTCTAATACTCCCCAATAAAGCTAGAACATCAGCTTCAATACTATTTTGGCGGAGGTTAAGACTTTCTAACGATGTTTGTGATAAGTGAAGTAGTAATATCTGCCAACCCACACGATTGATTTTGTGGCTCCATAGATTTAAAGCCTTCACTGATGAGCCACTCAACCCCCAGCCCAATATACTTACCCCGTCATCATTAATCGTATTTGAACTTAAAGAAAGGCTAGTCAATTTGCAGTTTGGATGTCGTATAACAGTTGCTAGTGCCTGCCATCCTACTGAACCAATGTCTTTGTTGCCACTAAGGTCCAACTTCTTCAATACATTGCTCCCCATTAATGCCTCTGACAACGTTTGTGCCGCCTCATCATCAAGATCACTATGAGACACACGAAGAACCTTCAATTTGGACCTTGGGTGGTTCAATACTTTCCCTAATGCCCTGCAACCTATGCTTCCCCATTTAGCTTCTATTTCCATACTGTACTTAATTCCAACTCCTAATCTAGTGAGACTGGGGTGACCACATAGTCCCTCGATTAACCCCCCACCAAACTCATCATCTACAGAAACTGATTCAATTTCTATTGTATCAATGGAGCTGTTCCGATATATGCACAAGAAGAAGTCTCGTAGTTGTTGTCTTGTAGGTAAATTATGTCCCTCTTCTCCCAAAATATAATGTTCTCCTCGCGGTCTACCTAAACATCGCCCATGAAAGATTATTTGCAGCCTCTTGAGATGTGTATTATTAGAAATGCAGTAACCATCCTCTTTCCAGTCAATACTATTGAAAAAACATCCGCTATCCTGCAAGCCAATACAAACAATGGTGATAGACGAATCATTTTGCTTGATTTTTTGAAACGTTTCCTCGTACAAATTATCGTAATGTGGCCAGTCGTTATCTTCAAATTCATCATCACTGTCCTCTGCAGCTATTTCACTACTTTCATCTGCAATATCTCCGCTGTTCTCCGCGTTATCATCATTGCCTTGGTGATTTGTGTCTTCCATATTATTGTGGTTGTGGCAGTGTGTATGGGGGGAGAGGAGAAGCTTTTATATAGACAATACCTATGTATGAAGCACAGCTCAGCCCGACCACCGCTTATAGAGAAAAATGCACCTGTCAATTAACTGGCTGTATACGAACCTATTTCAAAGGACTGCTGCGATATTGCAATGGCCGCGCGCGATGTTCAACTACCTACTATCATCTCATAATCTCATGTCTCCAACTCTCATAAAATATTTGGTATCCTTTGGTATGTTAGGCTGGGAAAATAAAGTAAAATGAACTACAGAGCATTGAAACGATTGCATTTGTCTCCTCTTTCTTTGGTAGTAGAGGTATAATCGCGGCAACATAATCAGTATGGAGTCTACCAAAGAGAATAATAATACCGCCGTTGTTGCAGTGAAGATTGAAAACGATATTATGGAAGCACCCCACAAGGATACCAACAATAAAGATATCAAAGATGCAAACAACTTGGATGTTATTTCAGATACGGTTGGAGAAACCCTACTCAATGTAGAAGACAATAGTATCGTGTCTACTGAACAACACACTCAGAGCAGTGGTAAATCATCGTCTTGCGTCAGTCGGTTATGCTGCTGTTTCAATGATTGTACAAAGCAAAAGTTTCTAGTCATTGCAATACATGCATTTACGCTGATAATTGCATTACTGTGTTTGATTCCGAGTGGTGTGATGAAGGAAGTTATGAGAGCTCGAATGGCAAACATTGCTACATTAGTCTGGATTATATATTGTATAATAATGATATCAATCAATATATCCTATTACTTTCATCGTCGGAAACATGATATGAGCAAATCATCTCAAGAAGAAGAAGTTGATGCGGATGTGGATATGTGCAAATCTCAAGAACAAGTTGATGTTGAAGATCAAACAAGCAACAACTATCGAGTGGTATCAACATGTAACAAAATGGGATGTCTATGCTTTACAAATGGTCTTTACATTTCAGCAACTAACACATCAAAGTGCTGCTTCAAAAAGGCAACATGCTATAGAGTTGTTATTGCACTTCTAATCATCGAGGGTATACTCCTATTATCGCCCGTATTTGCCTCTCTATCGACATACAATAGCATTGATGTTGAATTAATGGATGCCTTTCCTGAAGTAGTGATATATCCTCCACCAGATCCAAAGACTAATGCATTCAGTTTTGGTAACTACTTACTTCCCGGGGGATTTAGTATGAACGGCGGATATACAAATCACAATGATAATGTCAAAACATTCAATTATAAGGATGGTTGTTCTCCAGAATGTGAACTTGACATTCATTTGCCAAAGGGTGATGTAACAACGACGGGGTATCCAATCATATTTGAAGTGCATGGTGGAGGCTGGGATAGCGGAGCTAAAAGTGCTACCAAAATCCCACTATCATATTGGACCAGTAGAGGGTATGGATTTGTGTCTATACAATATAGATTTCCAAGTCAAATGGAAGGAGGATCGAGTATATGGGAACAACTAGATGACGTCGAAGATGCATTGAATTACATTATAGAGAATGGAGAGGAACAAGGGCTTGATACATCTCGAATACTAATGACGGGTGATTCAGCAGGCGGACACCTTGCCTGTGTAGTCAGTTATAGAAGTGAACTTCCATCTATCAAAGGAGTAATGAACTTTTATGGAGCTACCGAATGGAAGTATTATTTCGACACGGGCGGTAAGCTTTTGGGAATGTTACTAGACAAGCTGTTGCCAAATGGAGGCTCTGATGACGACTTTAAAGCTGCTTCATGTTCGACATATGTCAAGTCAAGTTCTCCACCACTGCTTACAATACACGGCACTTGGGACATCATAGTACCACTTCGTTTGTCTGAGTATCTTCATTCAGTATTTGATGATTTGGGAGTACCGAATCTATTACTAAAGATGCCAACGTCAGATCATGTGCTCGAACTTGGTTA
>Ga0075439_12937_pt1 | contig 23478 bp, 20 predicted proteins | sample MintriSingleCell_FD_74264 | JGI IMG/M metagenome (GOLD analysis project Ga0075439, IMG submission 74264) | Marine eukaryotic communities from Monterey Bay, USA to study complex ecological interactions - Minidiscus trioculatus JGI Plate_4_G5... | ecosystem: Environmental > Aquatic > Marine >... | reverse complement strand
CACTTCACTGCAATGGATACTCAACATAATGTCATCTATTACAAATACTCATATCAATACAAAACCACCTCGTCTGTTAGAAATGTACTGCGGCTGTGGAGCACATACCGTGCCACTTGCCAAGAGTAGAATCCTATCTGAAATCGTGGCAGTGGAATTAGATGAACGTCTTGTTAATGCATGTCAAAACAATTGTCGGTTGAACAATTGCTTGAAAGATGATGAGAGTGAAAATAATAAAGATGAGGATCAAACATATGTGCAAGTTTTCAAAGGGGATGCCACAGAATGGAGCGATAAGACTCTTCGTAGACAAAGAAGACAACAAGATGAAAAGACTGATCAACAGCAAAATACAGATAGATACAACAACTTTGATATACTCCTCGTCGATCCGCCACGAGACGGGTTGTCTTCTACGGTATGTAACATGGCATTACAAGGCACATTTACTCATGTACTATATGTATCCTGTGGTCGTCGTGCCTTGTTACGTGATTTGACAATACTTTGTGGAGATGAAGAGAGAGGATTTGATGTGGCGAAATTGGCAGTGATCGATCTATTTCCTGGTACAGATTCTGTTGAAAGTTTAGTTCATTTGAAGCGTAGATAATAATAAGTATTTATTGAGGTATAAGTTGACAATGATTTAGTAAAGTTACTAAGGATATACGACCCGTTCCCAAGCAATCATAATATTATCTAAAAGGGGGATGCATGCCATATGCACAATCCTAGTCAACTTTCCTCTTCGGATCTTCCAGGGATACTCTACTTCTTCCTGTGACATCCTCATAAGAATCATCATCATCGTCATTATTATCAGACTCGTCACTACTGTCCAGTAACATGATCAGCCGTGTCTTCCTCTCTCCTTGCTTGATAGACTTTGAACTATTCGATCTTCTTCTCTTGGAAGCGCCTTTTTGTTGAGCCATATATGTCTCGACATACGATTGTAGAGTGACCATATCAAAGTTATAATCTTTGTCTTTGTTCTTTAGTAATACCTTGTTCATCCTTCTTGTGTCGTCGCTATAAAGTAAAAAAGGATCGATTCTTTGCTTTTCCTCCTCGTGTCGTATATGTTGTTGTTGCGGTGCCGCTACACTGCTATCATTTGGGGCTGAAACCGATGTCATTATTGCCTCTAGACAATCAACATCTAAATCTAATCCATCATACATTACGTTGTGTTAGTTCTAATATCATACACTGCCATTGCATAAGGAGAGGCTCTCTACTACGCCCATTGCAAACACAATGACCAATGAGACAGAACAATATGCCAGGGTCATTTGACTTGTGTATGGTATGGACTAAAAGTTTAGGTTAGAATCTGGTTTCGTCAAAGTGATGATGAGCTTAGTTAGGTAGTATTAATGTGACTAGCCGCCTTCGGCGGGCTAGCGCGTTGCGAGTCAGAATAACCTGAGCTGTGCAATTAGGTACGTATACGAAATCAGGCGGTTGGGGGGATCAACACTGGCCCTCTTCTTGACCGAACCTTACTTTATCCCTCAAGTATCCCAGAGTCTCCAGATGGGGGTTAATTGTCACGCACACTGTGACCGGAGTACCGATTTATCGCCAAATATCGCATTCTTTCTCAATTTCTGTCTTAGTGTTTACCCATTTAATTTTACTTAGCAAAAATAACCTGAGTAATGCTTACCCCCATCATTTATCCCTCGAGTATCCCAGAATTACCAGATGGGGGTTAATTGTTACGGACACTGTGACCGGAGTGCCGCTTTCTCGAAAAATCGCTCTGCTTTTATAATAGGATGTGATGTTTATAGAGAAGATTGAGAGCAGAAGAGAGGAGATCATAATATCCATATTACTTCTTCTTAAATATCTCTCTCTAGAGTGATAGGTATGTTGTATCTATCGAGACTTTGTACTATCTTTGGTACCCGATCAGTATTGTGTAGACGACGGAATACATCACAATTTCATACACATACAGTTTCATGGAAGAAGGATGATAAGAATTACACAAAACAACTTGTAAGATTTAGACCTATTGCAAATAACAATACTCTTCTTGATGCATATAATGCTGATGATACCACGAGCAGCAAAACAGCATATAGTTACATACGGAACGGAGAGGCAGTAGTATATAGCAACGGTGACTATCACAATGCACGTCAGTTATTATATGCTTTAAAACGGAAGATTAAAAGACAAAATCATATGAGAAAAGATGATCATAAAGAACAAGAAGAGCAACATACTATAGATTGGTTAAAGAAGAAGAAATATCAAGAGATTGTGCACAAGTTGCTAATAGAAATATCAATTGAAGACCACATACCAAGTCAAATAATGGGGCTGAAACGAGCACCGACGAATGTAAAAGAGATCTTATCTTTTGTATTTCAAAGCAAGAAGGATATGATGAAGGGTAAACTTGGTAGTGATACATCCTTTCTCTTACCGCTATCTGATTATCTAGGAATGGTCGGTAGTTATGAATGGTATCGAAAGGGTCTGTATGTATTTGCCTTACAAGATTACATATACCCCTATTACAGTGTCTTCCCTCCAACCAGACAAGATTATATAGAGTTGCTTGATAACATAAACTCGGATATTGAAAAGGAAAGTACACTGATGGAGATCGGCATCGGCACTGGGGTTATATCACTTATTCTACTAAAGCAAAAGAAGGTGACTAAAGTTATTGGAACTGATATCAACCCAAATGCAGTTGAGTGTTCAAAAGAAAATGCAGAGAGGTTTGGTTATGAAAATCAAGTCGATGTTGTACAGGCGGATATGTTTCCAGAAACATCTGGTGATAAGGTTGATATACTATTCTTCAATCCTCCATGGAGACCTTTGAAGAAGAGTAAGGATGAAGCTGGAGAAGAAGAACAGGAGAAAGATGATGAACTTACACTTTTAGATCAATCTATTTATGATCCTGGTCAAAACCTGTTGAGGAGATACCTGCTAAATGCACAGCACTATGTCAAAGAAGATGGACATGTGTACCTTCTGCTCTCCAATCTTGGCATACTTTTAAAGATATTCAAAGAAGAAGATCTGCATGAAATGTTTACCAATGGTAACCTGGAACTTGTAGATCAGTATACCACCTCGAGCTTTAGGAAGGGAAAGGATATGTCAAAGAAAAGTAAGTCCGATGCATATGATATCTCAGGTATCAAAGCTCAAGAAGTCATCAGTCTATATAAGTTGAGAGTTAAGAAAGTAAAGTAACACATACTTTTCTCAAACGATTATCTATAATGTTCTATCATCTTATCTATGCCTACATATACACATCACTCTGAAACATTGCCTAGAAGAGCCAGAATCGTTTCTTCTTCCCATCCACAACAGGATGAGTAGCCAGAGCTTCATTCTTACTCACCACACGAATGGTGTTGCTTAAGAACGATTATACGGGTGCACGAAGAGTAGCAGCTCGTTGCAACACAGGTTCGACAACATCTCGGCCTGACATCTTTGCTTTGATCCAATCTCCTCCTAGGCTGATTCTAGAAGAGGAACTTAACAATTTACTCCAGTATAATGATCTCCATAGTACTATAGCTGGTTTTCCTGTTACAGCTCGTTCATCTTGATTCTTACCGACAGCGGGGCTTCCAAGGGCATCCCACACATTGAAAGTGCCAGAAGGTACTAACTGAGCAATCCCATTACTACTACCAAGCGAGCACAGTGACCCGGCATGATTGTAAACAAACTTCGAGTCAATACCGTCTCGGATTGCTCTTCCTACATGCTTTCCCTGTTGAGCTGCGACTTGAGCAGTAGGTGGACTTCCACTCAAGGCGGCGTCTCCAATAGCAAACACCCCATCAGTACCCTGACATGCAAATTCTCATCTACTTTCAATCCTCTCATATCAGTCTATCCTAATGATTTGGCAAGTCTTTTGACTAATGGACGAGCTCCTATACCCGCGGCCCAAACTAGAGTACCCATTTCCTCTGTCTCGGCTGCCGCTTTTGCTACTGCCTTTTGCTCTGTTGTTGCATTTCGTGGTGTACTTGGTGCTAGTGTAACATCCTTTTCCTCGACATATGTAACTGCAGTTCCAGTCCTGACATCTACACCCTTTGATATTAAATGATCTTTTGCAACATTTGCTAATGAGATATCAAATGGAGCAAGGATACGAGGCATGGCCTCAACCAAGATGATTTGAATACGATCCGATATAGCGGTTCCATATCGTTTGGCAACATCGTTATGTGCAAAGTCTTAATTCAGCGGCCAACTCGACTCCGGTTGGGCCTCCACCTACAACTACTACTTTTAATAGTCTATCAATCTCCATTCGGTACTTGTTTCCTTGAACTGATAATGCCGAAGCCTTCTCAAGGTTAGAGAGTAGACGTGTAATGAAGCTTTGCACTATCTTCTGCCTCCTTTAAGAAGAGTGCATGTTCTTTAACGCCTGGAATACCGAATGTATTTGGCTCAGATCCCACTGCAATAACCAATTTATCATAACTCAATTCTAATTGCATACCGTCACTATCGGCACTTGCAATGACCTTTTTGTTTTTAGTATCAATATCTTGTGCATTAGCTCTAACGAAAGTGGCAGAGGTTGCTTTACTAGCTGCCGATTCTACTAATGCTCTTACTGGTTCACAAGCTGATCGTAAAGTGATCGTACCAACTGATGAGGATGCTAACAATGGAGTGTATAAGAAATGTGGTCGAGGTGATACAACAACAACTTCAGTGTTTGGTGAAGCACACTTTCGTAGACAGTTCAAGGCTCCCCATCCTGAACCCAAAATAACAACCTTCTCAGGTTCTGATGATACTTTGGTATTAGATGAATGGAAGTAGTCATCCCAATCGTCGTTTAGTGTAGTTAAACCTGCCCATGCAGTGATAGCCGACGCACTTGCAGCAGGTAGAGCTCGACGTAGTACAAAACTTTGCATTGGTTTATTTTTACTTTTATATTCGAAAGATATCGGTGATAATCCAAGACACTATGATAATACGATAACTATAATATACTGGGATCGTATTGCAATCCAACTCTAATTATAATGTATAATGGCGTTAGTAATAAGTGATGATGTCGCTCGATAGGCAACAAAAGGCCAACGCCAAAACGGCACTTTGCAAAATTGCAAATGAGTGTGTGGCCGCTATCGTACGGTTTTGAGAATAAAACCGGTCAGAGGTACGATATGACAATTGATTGGAAGTTGAGTTGCCAGTTGCCAATACGCCGCAACAATTCAAGTGTAGCGGCAAGGTGTATTATTATACTCTAAAGAAGAATTGCAATATATTTAGCTGGGAAAGCAGCTGACAATAGTAGAGACACAAGATATGTCTACTCGTCAACCAACAGAATCAGATCGTCTACTTCCAATCCCCTCACCCGTTACACGAAGAAAATCATACACAATATCACAGGCCAATAGCTCAAGTGATAGACTTCGACGGTATATAATAACAGGTGTTTCTATATCAGTATTAATTATCTTTGCTGGCGAATATTATCATTATTTACGACATCATCGAGGAGGAGATTATGATAATATACAAAATGAACAACTTTCTGTATTGCAACATTTGACTGAACATGCTTTGACTTCTACATTGCCAATGTATGCAAGTACACATAAACAATCACATCATCCAAAGGGCAAAATTCATGAATTACACGGTCACAAGAAGGGTGGAGTTGATACAGAAGATAATGTATTCCATTGTACCAGTCAAGTTATGATAATGAGACATTGCGAGAAGAGCCCCCTACAGAAAAAGAATGGTGATACAAGAGATTCACACGGCAATAGACATTGCAGTGCCAAGGGTTTAGATCGGTCAAAGTATATTGCTACATTATTCGTTGATCCATCAGAGTATCAAGATTTAGTTGAAGAGGATAACAATAATCCCACAGAAGACGGGATACCGCCCGTAGCATTTATAAAGTCAAATGGATTTGAAGGAAAGGTTAGCAGTCCATCATCAAAACAAAAACCTCAATTTCCAACACCACTCAAGTTATATGCATTATCAGCAGGACGACCACGAGGTTCGAAACAGAAGATACATCATGAAAACTTTCGAGAGATTGAAACAATTACTCCGCTATCTGACAAGTTCAATCTGAAAGTGGATGAACGGTATGGAATCAATCAAGAAGATGAATTAGCAGCAGACTTCTTTGCAAGTTTAACAGATAGTGTTAGTAAGAATGTGCAGAATATGAAAATGGGTATAGTGAACGATAAGCATTCAAATCTATGCAAGTCTGGTATGACCATTGTAAACTGGAAGCACAGTCGAATACCGATACTTGCTAACGCACTCGGATGTGGTAAGAATGAAGGTTGTCCAAAGAAGTATAGGGGAGATGATTTTGATACAATGTGGCTATTAACGTTTCAGTATTCCTTACTGTTGGATGGAGAGGAAGATAGTGCTGATTTTGAAGATAAAGTGGAGACTTCATTGTTGGACGTGACACCGGTATCAAAATCATTAGAGGCAGAAGAAGAAGGCTCTAGTAGCAACAACTTGCGTCGTATGAAAAGGGCGAAGACAAGTCATCATGGTGATGGCAAATGGATGATCTCAGCAGAGTTAGTAAATGAAGGCTTTCTTTGATAGATATCAACTGCATATGAAGCAAAGAGTTAATCGGCACGGTTATTAGTACACAAAATAATTGGGGCTGCTTTAAGTCGTTATTACTCCTATTTCTTTGAAAACATTACAAACATCCGAACCATTTAACATATGCCTCTGCAAATTAGCTTGTCTTATGGACACATTCAAACTTGCATTCCAACGTGGCATCACAATCAGCATCAGCGTCACATGGGAATCCAACTGAGTTTGTCACAGCACCGCCAGTAATCTCGTAGTGTGTCAATTCCTCGTTTGGTTTGATCACAATCATTCCTTTAGATGTGTCAATGCTCACCGTAGGATAGTATACCCTTTTGTTCGGGCCCTGCTGTACCAGTGGTCCTTTCCCGAAAGCGACCGAATATCCCTCTTGTACAGGGCAAATAGCATAATGCATCTCCCTCTCATTCGAAAACATTCGAGTCAAGTGTACAGTCCTATCCTTTGCACAATCCTCTACCATTGCCTTGCCATGCTGTGGATCTAACTTTGTCCATGAATTGGTAGTACATTTGGTCTCATCTTCTTCTGATGAAGAATCACATGACGAGATGTAGTTTCCATTATCATCCACTTCTTTAATCGATTCGGCTTCTCCTCCGCCAAAATCGTCAGCAGCTGACTGCACTCCCAGCACCTGTCCTGACTTATTATCAACAAGATCATCACCAGTGCTATTGTATATGAGACATTGTGGACATATGATTGTGAACATTGATTGTGTCATGAGTCTTATGTATGCATTTTACTCACCTCTTTGTATCCTTTGCAAGGATGGCTGCTGCAAAACTCAAACCCAATGTACTAATAGATAAAACAAGGACAAGTACTGCAAGGCTGGTTATAGTGTATAGAGGTTTATAAGGGGCGATGAGTATGTACGAGACACATTCATATAGATATGGCATAAGATATGCACAGGCACAAGTATGCATATGATATGTTCACAACTTACAAGATAGCAACCTTCTTCACGTTCCAAAGACTCCTTTGTGTACTTAAATGTTCCTTCATTAAGCTATGCATTTCTTCCTTGGTAAGGGTGCCGGATCCTTCCTTATCCATAGCCTTTAGGGCTAGTTCGGCATCTGAAGGATGAAGATACATTTACATGTTATATAATAGTAATAGTAAGATATGTTAGCGATATGTGCATAAGAGTACATCGAATCATATATCCCGATACTATATACAATACATTGCAACAATCTCATGTATTTCCTCATTATTGCAAAGATATCGGGTAACAAATCATCATGCGAACCCTCAATCTCAATTCTCCCTCTATCTCTCTCAAAGATATTTTGACTCACCGTCGAGCTGTCCATCGCCGTCAATATCCCACTGAGAGAGCCTTTTATCCGGTTCTGATGATGACATGATGGTGTATTATGATGGATATCAGCTCAAGATTTGATGCTAAGTTCATCAACAAAAGATATTTGAGAGAAGTAGCAAACCCGCGGTCGATACGTAGACTTGACATAAACAAAGGACCTACCTTATACAAAAGCATACAGCACAAGCTATTTTTGGTTATATTTGGCTGGCGGCTCCAACTTACTCGGCTCTAACACTGCAATAGGCAGGCAAAGAAGATAAATAATATAATAATCATCAACATGACCTTTATATCCTTACCAAGCTGTCTACTTTTAGTATCATTATTGGTATCTTCATCGGCTGCAACTACCTACACAACAACATCAATCAGTGCACCTCGGATATCTCTCAAACAATTGCAATTAGCCCTTACTAATGGTAGTAGCGATATCAACAATAACAATCTACATCGGTTACTACATGAATCTAATGGTATATTAAGAATTGTAGTAGATAATACTAATAGTATTGATAATGAAGAGTCCTTCTCCAGCCTTAGAAGACGTGCACTAAGTAATCTTTGCAATTGTCCGACATTCAATTCGTCACCCTCCTTTGGCACGTTTGATATTAATGAAATTGATGATACTAATACAAATTCATTTGAAGAGGCAGCACAATTACATCCCAAAGATTTACAACAAATTACATTACCAGATGGTACTGTAAGGCGTACGTTGGCAAGTGCCACCATTGGATTTGACACGAGTGATGGTAATGGCAACAACATATTAGAATTACCATCATTTATCCAACAAAAATGTGGTATGAATACGTATAATTCATTTGAAGATTTAAGAGATGTTGTGTCGAATGTTGTGGATATGTTTGTACAAAAGTTGGATAGTGAAAAGATTGATAAGAGTCAACAAAGTTATCGAGAGATATTATCGGATGCTAATCATTTGGAACATTTTCATGTTTATACCAAACAATCAAATGAACAGTCAGAAGGGGGTGATGATATTAATGGCAATACTAAAAAGAATACAATTGTAGAGAAAGATTTGTTGCAGACAAATACAAGAGGTAGTCGAAATCTCCGAACTGAAAAGAGAACATCAACATTGGATTATCACACGGATGCAGGATTCTTCCTCTCATTTGTACCAGCCATGAACTGTCAATCATATACAACTGATACTTCTTCCTTCTTCTTGGAGGGTCAAGATGAACCCGTGAAATTTGAAGATGATGAGATTGTTATTATGATGGGTGCCGGCGCTCAATATTGGTTACCTAAATCACAAGAAGAACAATTCGAATATCCCTTCCTTGCGGCATCACATGCACTTCGTCTATTACCAGATACGCATCGAAGTTGGCATGGAAAGATGCATCTTCTGCCTACCTCAATGACTTCAAGCAGTACTGCATTATCAACCTTTCAATTACAAGATTATGATGCGCATGTTCCTTCTTCTCCAGTAGATGGTTGTGGAACTACTTCTGATGTATTCTATGATAAAAGTTCAGTGGTATCAAAACAAAGCCGACGTCGTTTGCAACATGTAAACTCCCCTGCCAATTGTAACAATGTTACAAACTTCTTTTGTTGGTATCAATGCATTAATATACCGGATGGTGAACATGCCGAAGATTATGTATATGATGGATATTCCTTATACTGTCTTGATCCAGGATTATTATTATCATCATCAGACAATCCAATCCCTGACGCGGTTGATAAATGTAAGGGTGGGTATGTACACAACTCGAATTGTCAAGGAAGTTGGCAAGAAACTGATAAGACTGTCCCAGGTTATAAGTTACCATATGAGGTTAAAAAGAAGGAACAGTTGGATAAGGAGTTGGGGAATTCTACTTCTTCTACTATATCCTATCCAAATCCAATTACTGGTGATAAATATTGTTATGGTGGAACTAGTATGTACATGGATGGCTTCACATGGCAGGTACGAAACAACATATGATGTGTACATTTGTATTTGTTAATCTATGGGCAATGATGTTTTACCAGCTACACAGATTGCGGGATTAGTCTCCCGTGCTGTCTTTTTGATAGCGTGTGAAGAAGAAATGTACAACCCCCTAACTTCATTGATGGAGGGGGCTGAGCCTATACACATGCATTTTTTGTTTGATGCCTTGCTTGTTTATATATTATCTTACCACCTTTTTGTTTCTTCGATATAACACAACACACAGGGCACTGCTTGCGTTATTTACTTGTTCCAATCCTGGGTACTAACTACTCCGGGCAAATTCGCAGCGGCAGCGATTGGTTCGATATTCTTTGGTATAGCTTTAGAATGCGTTCTGTGGAAGCGTAGGAGTGTGTATGCTATGTCCCCAGGAACTCGTCGATTATGTCTTTCGGCATTGATATATGGACTTCAATTAACCATGGGTTACTTCATCATGCTTGTTATCATGACTTATTCAGGTCCTCTATTCATATCCACTGTATCTGGAATGATGATAGGTCATGTCATATTTAATGCACAGGACTCGTTTGTTAAGAAACGGATGGAGAAGCGGGAGAGTAGAAGATTGTCAGCTTTGGATGCGGGGTCAACAACATATGGGAGCACCCGACACATGGGTGAGCAAGAATCAGATTCTACTTGTAATGAACTTGGCAGTTATCAAAATGGGGGGAATCTTAAATCACCTCCCGAGAAGAATGGTGTGAATGAAACAACAAAGTTGACAAGCAATAAAAAGCTGAGAAGTGCTACTGCCGATGGAGCCACTCCCTGTTGTCAGTATTCACTAGATGATTAAAGTTTGTGAATTAGATTTGAAGACACAACAGAACATATTGAGTAAGTTAATTATCCTGTCTTGCTACTGTGCACTGTACAGAGCCTCCTTTACGGTTTTCATTCAACATAGCCGCTTACTTCAGTAGACCTGAATCACGAAGGTAGTTTACAGATTCGGCCAAGATCTCTTTAATGCCAATCACTTCCACTCCAAGCGAATTCATTCTCTCCAAATTAAACTTTGTAGGCACTATGATATCCTCTCCTTCATATTTGAATTGTTTGTCTAATGGAATCTCTGGATACAACTCTTTAAGCGTTGATAGTATTTCATTCCAGTGCCAGCTTTCAACTAATGAGAAGTACCGCCCATGTGCATTTGTATTCTCTACTAATGCCGCAACATGATGCGCTGCACAATCCTTGACATCAATAAAGCTCATACTATCATTTGGTGCTGTTGATCTTCCTCCTGTTAGCCACCGAATGAGAGATGACATTGTACTAATACCTGAAGAGCCCTCAACGGGAGCGCCCAGCACCATAGTTGGGCATATAGCACAAAAGCGGATTGTCTTTCCCTTTGCCCATTCTGTGCATAACTTTTCTTGTCTAGTTTTTAAACATCCATAGATTGAACCACGTTTTAGCTGAGCCTGATCATTTGACCAATGTGATTCATCTTTCAAAGGTGGTTCTGGAAATGGAGCGGCCGCTGACATTGAAGAAGTTAATACGAGGCAATTGATTGATGAACACTTATCAATCGAATCCAACATCTCTTTCGTCCCCGCCATGCCTGGATTAAGCCTGATCAAGAGAGTATAAAACATATAAGATATCAGATACATACATATAAAAGATACTATAACAAAGAAGAACATTATACTTACATATCTCGTATTCCGTCGTACTCTCCGCCTTTTAATTTTGGATTAAGTGGAGAAGCAGCATGAATGACAGCATCACAGCCGACTAGTGGTGTATCATATCTTCCAACTAAACTACTATCACCGAGATCGCCAGTTGAGAACAGAGTAAGTTTACCGGTCGAATCATTTTGCATCTTGAGTAAATGGCTGATAGATGATATATTATCCTTATTTCGTACACATGCGTGAACATTGTATTGTTTGTCAAGTAGTTGTTTAACTATATGTGATGCAAGATAACCATTAGCACCAGATACGAGTACTGTTTTGATCGATGTAGGCGATGACATTGCAATTGATGGATGTTGGTTGATGATTTTTAGTAATATGATTGTAATAATGAACAGATTATTGATAATTGTCAACATAGGTATATATTGTCTCCTTGCCACCACTATTAGGTATTTGCCACGACGCCGATGGTTGCATCAAATACTCTATCGTGCAAGAGCAAATGATATAAAGTGTGAATCAGAATAATTTAGCGAGAGAACGGTTGCTAGGGTTGATGGTGATTGTTAATTGTTGATTACAGTTAGAATAGAGCGTTCTATGCTATATTTATCTCCTGACCTCACGTATTAGAGGATATACTCCTTCACAAGCCTATTTATTAGTAGGGGTAGTGTGATGTCGAAAAATAAATCCAAGACAAAGAAACAGCAGAGAAAGATTGACTCGAAGAACAACTTTGTTAACAAAATTATTGTTAACACATCATTGCTGTTATTCTTCTAGCTACTGCCATTATTGCTAGAGTTGGTTGGGTTCATAGTCAAGCATCGATAGATCTGGAAGAATTAGAAGCTAATAGTGCCGTTGTTAAACGATTACAGTATATCAGCACACAGACGCCGAAGAGTATATACAGATAACTTACCTTGAGTAAAGATAAAGATGAGAGGAAACGCAGTATCAGTGGGCAATCGTTATTCATCCCGTAATGGTAATAATAATAACAATAATTATAATGGAAGAGGAGGTGGCTGGAATAATAACAATGGTGGAAGAGGTGGTAGAGGGGGCAATAGAAACTCCTGGGAAGCAAGAGGAGGCCGAGCAAGAGATCAGCAACCACACTCGACTAACAACAATAATATGAATACCAGCAACATCAATACCACTCAGCAGCAACAGCAACAGGCAGAGGCACCACCAGATACAGAACCAGCAATCCGTGTTTTATCATTCTACGAACAGGGTACTAAAATATCATTCGCATGTTACAATGAAGACACAAACGAAATAATCTTTGAGGACACAACCGCGAATAATGGGAATGATACAGAACGTGTTATCCAAAATGTACTATTGGAAACACGTCCTAATTTAATATTAGTTGGTAATAAGGTTGTTGCTAATGTGCCATTGTTGGATTGTTTAACTACCTTGCCACCAACTGGAGTGGAAGGAAATGGTGGTGATAGTAATAATGGCAATGGGGAAGGAGATACTGGGAATAACAATCAACATCAGCAACAAGGAAATGCACAGCAGCAGAATACAACAACAACAACCAATAATATACCATATCAATTACTCAAATCATCCGCATTTGAACCACGTCAATGTCGGTCGGTTATACTGCACAAGTTACGTGTATTAACACTAATGCGTGGCCAAACTCCAATGACTGGCAATTCTGATAACTTTGCACATGCACAAAATATGACTGGTAATCAGAATTATACAGCACCAGGCATGCATACGAATACATTACCAACCTCCAACTTTCATGCATTGGCATCAATAATCAACTTTGATTCACCAACACTTATTAGAGCACTTGGTAGTTTATTAATTTACTTGCGTAATACAGCCTTTCGATTAGAGGAGGGGTTTACAGTTACAGTCAATAGTATCAGACGTTGTCCTGCATCCAACACATATCTACGATTGGAAGAGAGTACATTACGTACACTCCGTATATTTGCTACTGATCATCATCCATTAATGTCAAATAATAATGGTAAAGGAAATATGAAGTCCAAGGAAGGGTTTAGTCTCTTCTCATTATTAGATCGTACTAAGTCCAAGTCTGGTAGAGAACGATTACGTCAATGGATGGTACAACCATTACGAGATGTGAATATGATTAAACAACGTCATGTTGGCATGGATTTGTTTCTGCATCCAGACTGTCACCCGTCTGTTTCATTGGTGTTAGAACGTCTGAGTGATGTGGGTAGTATGGACGCTATACTATTGAGAATGCAACGTTGTTGTGCACAATCGAATGATTTCTTAGTCTTGGGACGTATGTTGGATGCTAGTTATGCTATTATTGCCACATTGAGTGGAGAACTAAGGGATAAGGCATACAAGTTGGACCGAGAGAATGGTGAACAACAAATGGATACTACAGATGGAGAGCAACAGCAACAGATGCAAGAGTATCCATCGGTAGCATATCTTGATGAGTTGCTACGACGTTGTCATGTCCCTATTACACGTAATTTACGTGAGCGTATGGCATCAATTATTGATGAGGAAGTTACAGCCGAAACTAAAGATCATGTTGTCATCCATTATGGCTTCCATGAAGAGTTGGACCGAGCAAAGGAAACATTTGAAACACTCGATGAGACTCTTTCCGAAGTTGGACGACAAGTATTAGCCAAGAATGAAGATCTAATTTCACTCAAGGTTGTGTTCCTACCCCAAGTTGGCTTCCTAGTTTCTATCGATACACGTCAACATGCACATGATGAGGCTACCAATACATTTCCCAACATACCAGAAGACTTTGAGTTTGTTTTCATTCAAGAGAATGATGCCTTCTTCAAGAGTGATGAAATGAATGCTTTAGATGAGGAGATTGGAGATCTTGATGCTTTCATTAAAGATACGGAGGCAATGATAGTTAGTGACCTGGAAGAGGAGATATTGGAATGTGAGAGTGAGTTGCGTAGTACGTTTAGTGCCCTGGCAGATTTGGATTGTATCCTATCTCTAGCTGGGGTGGCGGCCGATCTCAACTTTGTCAAGCCTGAGATTGCTCCTGCCGAGGAGGGTGTGATATACATTGAGAATGGACGACATCCTCTTCAAGAGTTGATTGTTGATAATGAGTTCATACCAAATGATACTGTGATTGACAATAACAACCGTGTCATGGTTGTGACGGGGCCCAACTTTAGTGGAAAGAGTTGTTATGCACGTCAGGTTGGTGTGTTAGTCTACTTGGCACATATTGGAAGCTACTTGCCTGCCGACTCTGCCAAGATTTCTGTAATGGATCAAATTATTGTAAACTTTGGAGATGTTGAAACATGTTCAGTGCCACAGTCGACGTTTCAAAGAGATTTGACGCAAATGGCAGGTATAATGCGCAAGGCTACTCCCAATTCACTTGTACTCATTGATGAGTTTGGTAAAGGCACGGCTCCGACCTCGGGTATAGCAGTGATGACATCGGCAATGCAGCGACTAGCACAAAGCAAATGCAAGGTAGTCTGTACTACTCATTTCCTTGAAATGTTCTCTCTTGGTCTGTTGAAAGACGGCAAAGACGGAATCAAGGCTGTTCAAATGAGTATCCACGTGCCTGAGTCAGATGAGGACGATGCAGTGCCACTCTTCAAGCTTGAGGATGGTGTGGCAAGCTCATCTGCTGGACTTGTCTGTGCCAGGATGGCTGGATTGAACAAGAATGTTGTAGATCGAGCCGCTGGTATTATCACAGCACTTAAGGAAGGCAAGCAAGTTCGTCCTTTACCCGAGAGTGTGAATGCCAACTCTCCTTTTCAACCCAATGTTAGATCTGCTATCCGCTTGTTTCTTGCGGTAGATTCGTGGCAGGATGCAACCGATGAAGATATTGACCTTTTACAAGAGTTGGTTGGTCGGATGTGAGCATGTGTAACAAAGGAACTTGGAGTTCCTTGTTAATGATGTTCAACTTTATGTTATAGTTATGAAAGTAAACTTTAGTTTAGAAATATAGGATAGTGATGACATATATCCCTACCATTTATGTAACGCTCTTTTTCTAGATTCACTATTCATCTCAGCGTTAGCCTTGTGTTGCCTGTAAAGTGTCGAGAAGTAGTCATCTCTTGTAATGTACTTATCCATGAAGCCTCGCTTTAATATTTGAACAAGGCCTGGATCTTTGACACCGCATATAGCAGCCTTTCGATAACTGTCCATTGCTGTTGTAACGTTACCGCGATTTAGATCAATATTACCGAGCTTCACAAAAGATTGTACTCTTCCAAGTTCAGCTGCCTTAAGTAAGTAAGTAAGTAATTGTCATCGCTATCACTTTAAATCTACTTCATATTAGATGGGATGTATTTGCTTGCTGATCCTCTGACACCAGAAATGTGTTTAAACGGAGTAAAGTCCAAAGTTAAAAGATTCTATATCCTTTTCTCTACTCCCTATCCTTCTTTATGCAGTTAAAGGCAGACACGAAAGACATGAAGGTGAACTGCCACCACAAATGTAGGCAATATCTACGGTATTTTACCCTCTAGGAGGCTCACGAAGGACCAAAACTGGGAGTACCGGCTCCTGACTTGGATAGATGTGTCCCTTGCCTGTATACTGTCTTCCAATGAACCCCTCAGCTACCCCTATTGGGGAAAGACAGTACTGAGACCAGTTGATACGGCGGTAATTATTGTATCAGCTGTTTCGTAGAGTGCAGTTGACGAGATGTGAAACACGATCTCTTGCACTTTACTAACTAGAGTTGAACTCTAGCTTGAGTTTGTTAGTTAGTTGTGGATAAGAGGCGAACTTTGCCATTAGGAGATACGAGTCGTATCTCCAGTTGTTGTAATATAATTATGTAATTGTATGTTGTTGTTGTTGCTGTTGATTATCTACCGATATAATGTTTGGTTCTAAGGGGACTAACTACCTAATATCTAATCTGATGTATTGATGTATTATTATTATTGTTGTTGTTGTTTGTATCAAGAGTGAGCTCTGTTCACGGCGATGACTCTTTCACCGACCTCCTAAGCTTATCACACTCGACATCTTTGTCCAATGACCGCGTATCTTGTAATTGACATCTTTGTCCAATGATCATGACGGTTGACAGTTGATTGTTGTATAGCTATGGCAGGCTTTAATATGCTAAGTAATGATATCTCAGAGCAGTCGGGTCACTCAATCTTGATTGTTTTGCTTGCTGTTATTATTGTTTTGTTGTTATTATTATTATTGTTCGTTGTTTGTTGTTGTTGTTTGCTGATATGTAATTGTAGAGTCGCGACTCGTAAGGATACTTGTGAGGATACATACGACATAGTACTTAAGCTTCACGTCGAGCTTGTTCTCTGAGAAACTCCCACGCCTCTTTGATTACTCGAAAATGAGCAGTTGTTTCTTCCAGAGACATGCCATTGTCTTCTCCAAATAACGAGTGCTTGTCAGGGTGATACTGAATGGCCAAGTATCTATAACGAGCTTTCACTTCATCGATAGGTGTGAAGTTTTCAAATCCGAGGACTTCCAGTGCTCCAAGTACCGAGTTCCTACTACGAGCAGGTCCTCTGTTGCGGTTACGCCTTGGTGGAGATACATTGCGTCTTGGAGGAGAAGGTGGAGGCGGCGGCGGCTGCTGCTGCCTACGTCGACTTCTCCTTGGCATGTAATCAAAGCCATCATTAGGTCTCTCAGGTACAGGTATACTTGGATCTAGTATACGAGCTACCATTATATTCCACCAAGTCGAGTCTAATGCACAATAGTAGAAGTCCTTGAACGAGCCAACAAAGTCAATATTGATGTATCTTGCATCTTTCATCATGTGTTTTAAGTTCTTCCACATTGACTTCTTGTTGGTATCCAAAGGACACCAGTTTGGACGCACGTGGTCAAGATAGGCTACTAACATTTGCCTGGATGGTAATTTGACATTACCTCGAATCAACTTGCCTAGGAAGTTCATGGAACGAACTCTGATCAAATTTTCGATACCACTAAAGTTTTTAAACTTTTGGTTTAGTTGATTGATGGTGATATGATTGTCCTTGACATCATGCATACTGATGTTCAGTATTCTACGAATCATTCTTCTAGCACATCTCTCGAGTTTCTCTTTGAGATGTACTTTAAGTGCCCAGCTTTCACATCCCCATAGTAATAGGTTGACTTGAATAGCCATAAATACTCTAAACTTTTCATTAATACCAACTTGAGACGCTCTGTAGAAGTTACTCATGGCTCCGAAATTCCTTGTAGCAGCATTAATTCGTGCATCAATATCACGAGTATCGTCCAAGTCAAATGTTATGCGACTACCAAGGTACGGGAATTCGGACGTATATGTAACAATAGTTCCATCTCCATTCATTGGTATATCGTCAGTCTCTGGACTCTCGTTGTATAGTCGTAGTTGTAGTGAAGCACGAGATTCTCTAACTTCATCAGTCTCGTCTTCATCTTGGGGTATATCAAGAGTTTGTAGATCTTGTGGAGCTAGAATCGAAGGTGCTAGTGCTCTAAGTTCCCCTGGTGCAGGAAACCAAACGACTTCGGTCTTGGACTTCTTTGTTAGTACAACTTTGTGCTCGCCAGTGATTTCATCTATCACTTCCTCCTCTACTCCGACGTGCACTTCCATACCAAGTCTTGAAAATATAGATTCTGCGATTGGTAGACCTCTCATAACTTGTACTCGAGTTGTGAATGGGAGAGCCATATCATCAACATAGATTGTAGCATTGACCTTGAACGATATGTGTTGATCATTTACAATGACCTCTCCAGTGGTTTTGTCCTTTCTTACTGTATGTCGGATAAGCTGTCCTGTGTGGATATCTTCATCGGTGGGTCTCCTGAATTCCACCTTCTCAATCCCTTCTCGGTCCCAAGCTTGATCAATGAGATCAGATACAGCAGCCATCAAGAATAAGAATAGAACTGGAGCCATGTTATCACCTTGTCTAACTCCTACACTTTGGGATATCTCGATCTTGTTCTTGCCAATCTTGATGACTACTTTTAAGTCAGTGTACATACGCCTGATAACAGGCAGCAAATAGAAGTATGCCTCGCTTTCATTTTCATCCTCTAGAAGTATATCTCCTATCTTCTCGGCAGCTTTCCTCTGGACGATTATTTTCAGCTGCTGCCCTGTTCAGTTCATCGCTTTTTCCATACATGTTAGTCCGACAAAACATACACTGATTTAAAGCCTTTATCATATCTTCTTGCATCTCACCACCAGAGTCTCGTATAAACATTTGTATTTGATCAGCTATACAACCTTTGCATATAATCTTGCCACAGCACGGACGATAACATGTGCTCTTGTCGTCAATAGGCAGTGGAATAAAGCAAATTGGGCATTCATCTCTCGAAGGTGGGGTCCATTCTTGAAGTGGGTCAATAGTACGACTGGCGGCAGCTGCAATAGCAGCATTCTTTTGCTCTAGAGTCAAATTGTCAAACGCACTAAGTATTTCCTCGGGGTTCTGTGGTAGCTCTGGTTGAATGGAACAAGTATTATCTGAACATGATACTTCGGCTTCTTCAGGCCCAGCTAATGATGGCACTGATAAACTATTGCTTGATGACGAGTGACTACCGTCATTATCTTCGTAGGCATAGGGGTAAACACAAGTTGGAGCTGACCCGGCCTCTTTAAAACAGGTCATCCAATTAGCCATAGGTGGAAGATTATCATCGAAGCCATCATCGATATTGGTGGACACAGCATAAAAGTCTAAGTCTTTTGTTGTACCAGGATTACCACCAGGTGGAACAATGGAAATGTACCACCTCCTAGACGATCAAGTGTACAAGAAGGAACGTATTTTGTGAGCAGCTGATGTTATTCAATAAATGATGAAGGCATATGATACCAGTTCATTGCGAACTCACCGAGAATCATCCATAAGTTTACGGCGAAACAAAGTGAACTCTTCATCCTTTCCATTGTATCGACACCGATGTACATATTTTGGAACGTCATCACAACTTCCTTGTATGTTGTATACTCCATTGACTTCATTAATTCCACATCCCTCGACAACTATATCATTTATCATCACATCGATATGATCGTTATCCTCGAGATCTAAACTCAAAGGTGTCTCTGTCTCTTGGACATGCTTTCCATCAAGTAAGAAATGAAAAGTTGATACATCTACTCCCTTTTGTTCTGCATAAGCTTTGAATACTTTTGACATGGGAGAAGACATATTCATTTTGAACATCGTCTCCTCGCCCGTTTCACTGTCTTTAACCTTGAATGAGATGGGATCTTCTTTATCTTTGCGTCTCACGGGTTCACCATTAAAAACAATTACCGTATCAGGTGCAACAACACAATACGGGGCAGGATCAGTCTCAACGACCTTAAATTCCACAGAGTGTTTAGCCCTATGAACTAAAAACAAATCCCCCTTTTTAACTGGACGGTATGCATCTAAAAAGTATGGTTTGATATAATAATCAAAAAGATTATCGGACACACCCTCAATAGTATCAGCAAGGGGTAAGATGTGAATACGCTTGCCGTATGGTATATCACCACCGTTTGTAAGAGTAACAGTATCACCTAAACAGACACGTAAGTTGTTCCGCACAACCTCATTCATTCTAACTGATTCATTGTCACATGTCTCATCTGCCAATACGATGCATGCAGTATCACGTCCCTTCTTATCCTCGATAATGATAGTATCACCGCGGAAGAACGATAATTCTTCCATCTTGGCAGGTGATAAGGAAATTACTGAGTTGTCATCATGGGTTGCCTCTTCAACAGTAAGAGGATTGGAAGGACGTATGTCAATAGGATGTTGCTTTACAGAAGAAATCTTTCCTTCTCTCTTTGCAACAATCAAATCTTCATCTTTGAGATCCAACTTATCAGGTGTATCGGTTTCTTGAATGATCTTTCCTTCAAAAAGATAACGGAAAGATGAAACATCAACACCCTTTCGACTAGCATATACTTCGAATATTTTTGACATCTGAGTAGAGCTACGTACTTTGAATTGTGTCACCTCCCCATAATCATCCCTCACATGTAACGTGATTGCTCTTATCACGTCAATCTGGTCGCCTTCCTCGAGCTCTAAACTCAAAGGCGTATCGGTTGCTTGAATATTCTCTCCATCAAGGAGAAAACGGAGTGATGACTCCTCAATTCCCTTACGTCTAGCATATGCTTTGAATACTTTTGACATTGGAGAAGACTTATTTATTTTGAATACTGTACTTTTGTTCTTAGAGAATTCTTTTACTGTGACTTTGATGGTATTGTCCATATCCATATCTCTATTGGTAGTATTGAACAGTGTCGAGTGCATTTGCTCTAATATGCCATCTGATTCATCTCTAATAGATTCACATGAATACAGTGAAGATAAATCATCATTATCAATATCATCACTATTCACATAAATTACAGCGTCATTATCAAGCTGCAATGAGTGTGGCGTATCAGTTGGTAATATACGATTTCCATTGATTGAGAACTGGAGTGATGATTCTTCGACACCCTTTCGATTGGCGACAGAACTGAAAACTTTTGACATATCGGAGTACATGTTTATTTTGAACTTCATTTCTTCACCCTTTTCACTGTCTTTCACTGTTAAGATGATAAACCGCACTGAAACAATTTTGCAATCATCTTCCAGTTGCAAGGAATCAGGCGTATCATTAGGTGAAATTAAATTATCGCCTATGTAGAAAACGAGTGATGACTCGTCTATACCCTTACTTTTGGCATATGAGTTAAATACTTCTGACATTGGTGAAGCCCTGTTTATTATGAATGGTGTGTCAACATCATCCTTGTCATCTGTTATGATTTAATGAAAGAGGTAATATTACATTAATGAACACATGATATGTCACTATTGAACAACATTTTCTATGTGGCAAACTTACATTGAAGCTCTATTATAATTTTAATCTGCTCGTTATTATTGTGTACATTTGCAGTATTCTGATTAGATGATGATGGGGTAAACGAAGATGAAGTACTCATAGCTCTCTTAGCGATAATTTGACAACTATCTTCGAGTTGCAAATAGTCAGGTGTATCAATATACATAATCTCTTTGTCTTCAATGTAGAATTGAAGAGATGACTCTTTGACACCCTTACTTTTAGCATATGAGTTGAATACTTCTGACATTGGTGAAGATTTCTTTATTATAAATGGTGTGCCAACATCGTCCTCTGTATTACAATGAGGAAAGACATATAAATAAACAATAATATGATATAAAAAGGTATGTCAAAATAAACAACACAAACTCACCATTTTCACCCTTTATCATGATTTTAACATGCTCATTACTATTGTTCTCATGTGCACTGTGCTGGTCGGGAGATGGGGTAGATGAGGCATCATCATCACCATTGCTTCTTGCAGTAGTAGTTGTATGACGATTGTCTTGTTTTTTCTTTTGCTTTTGCTTGTTCTTTTTCTTATTACCCCGAGGCATTATTATTATTCTGAACTATACCAAGAAAGATAGCAGCGGAAGGTTACAGTATATTGGCTGTGTATTATATGGTAGTACTGACTAGATATCGCAACATCGATACGAACAGTATGACAGTAAAGATATTTTGAGAATTTTCAATGTCAATGATAAGTTGATGATTATACTAACGCCGTCTCGTCCTTGCCACCACCGCCATCAAATAGAGCGTAACAGACAACTTCAATTGCAATAAGCAGCTAACTATATCGTACTCGTCTTTGAGGATGAGAATAACCCTATCATCGAATAGAAATGAGGTAGAGGGGGAGAAGTTGAAGGATACCGCTAATATCAATAAGCCTAAAAAAAAGATATCATATCTTACTCCCCCACCATGGCAACAAAGTGGGAAGGCAATCCAAAGACGGCATGTTTCATCTTCCCAGAAGCAAGTGGGCATATCAATGCCTCACTTGCTCTCTCTGCCAGGCTTGCGAAAAAGAGAGGATGGAAGGTACAATACCTTAGCAATTCGGTAATGAAGGAGTGTATTGTAAGTTCTGGCGCGACATTTGACGATGAACGAGATGTTGCACCTGAATTATGCGAGGATCGGGGTGATGGTCGTCCTGGATACTTCTCAGCATACGAAAGATTGAGATATGATATATTGCCTGATTCTAAAGCGTGGGAAGGGAGGTACGTATGTTAGATGTTTGCAAAAATGCATTGTTAGATGTATTGATATGATATGTTCATAATATTTATGATGAAGGAGTATGATATATGTTAGTATTCGTACCAACTGTATGTTATATGTATTTTGACCATATCATATGTTGATGCTAGCAATATATTATGCTATTTTATAAATTTTGATCATATCAAGTAACGCTCACAATGTATATTATGTATATTTTTATTCTTTTATATACAGGGCACATCTTGAGAATAAATTCTTGCTGGTGAAACTTCCGGGGACTATTGAATGGCTGAAACGTAAAAGACCTAGTGTTGTAGGTAAGAAAGAGATACATGATATGTCCATGCATGCATATATCATTTTTTATTCACGAAGGTATATGATATATTCTCACAATAACATATGTTAGTATACTGCCCAATTTGGAATAGAATTGCACAAATTGCTTCATTGGTCCTTAATATTCCCCATGTTCCGATTGTTACAATTGCTGGATTCGGGGGATTCAATAAGATCCTATCTGGTTTCATTGAGGCAGAAGGCGTTTCTATTGATGACTTTCGTAAGTTATATGAGAAGAGTGAAATGAACAACGAGGCAATAAATGAGTTATGTTCTCCCCCGTACAACCTTGACAGAGATTTGTTCAAGTATGGAGC
>Ga0075439_12420_pt1 | contig 23508 bp, 16 predicted proteins | sample MintriSingleCell_FD_74264 | JGI IMG/M metagenome (GOLD analysis project Ga0075439, IMG submission 74264) | Marine eukaryotic communities from Monterey Bay, USA to study complex ecological interactions - Minidiscus trioculatus JGI Plate_4_G5... | ecosystem: Environmental > Aquatic > Marine >... | reverse complement strand
TTGGGTGGTGGTTGTGACATTGGAGCATAAACCCTAGATTGAGCTGTTGGGCCAGACTTCTTCTTCTTGGCAGTAGTACCATCAGCAGCCTCCTCCCCTTCCTTCTTGGCGGCAGCGGATTTGTTGGACGAGTTACAAGTCATTTGTGTACACATGTAGTAGTTACCACGTTGGAAGAGCTAGTTATAGCGTTAAGGAATTGGGAAAAGACGGTGATGAGAAGAGATTAGCGGATATACTCGGACATATCATCACAGACAAATCAAATCAACAACCACTTCCCCACCATCAAAATCAAATAAATACTCACCTTATGATAATAAGCACCCATCTCAGGACCTCTACTAACCCTCGTAAATCCCCATCGATTTAACTTCCGTGTAAAGCTCGTAAACTTACTATGTTTGAAGTAATTTGGCATTACCTCTAATGAAAATTTACGTTTTTGTAATATAATAAATCCCCGTCCGTGTGGTAACCATGCTATCGTGTCGTTCACTTGTGGATGGGATAATACCTCCATTAGCTGTATAGGATGAGTTAGATGGTGGTGAGATGGATTAGTTAATTGAATTTAATCCCCTCTCCTCAACAAATCATACCCTCTCAACTCTCATATAAAAAAACACACTTACCTTCTGTGGAAAAGTTAACGGCACATCATTCCCCGGTGGTGCATTAATAATATTACCCTCATCATCCATTACCTCCTCTTCGTTCTTATTATCATCCCTTTCCACATATCCCATTCCACCTCCACCCCGTGCGGCACCAACTAAAGATGGATGCTGACCCTGCTGATTACCATTCAAACTAGGCGGGGGACGTATCCCCGTTAATACATCCCTTCCACCCCGTACCCTTGCCATCCCTTCCAACCCCAATAAACTATTCTCACTCATTAACAATAAATTATTACTACTCCCAACCTGATGACGAGTAGGAGGACTTCCACTTCCACCATAATTATTCATCAATTCACCACGATGATTATAATTATTGGCATATTCACCTAATTGTTTATTTAAATTTCCTAAATGTTTATTCAATTCTTCATAACTACCACCTCTTGCTGCAGCACCACCCCTACTTGCTACTAAATTATTGAGTAATGAATTACGATTACCATAAACTCCCGTAACTGTGTGGGGAGCGTCTAATACCCTAATTTTTGTATTACCAATTTGTTCATAGTCTTCACTACCCCACCCTCTTTCTTCTACTACTCTACCCTGTTGTTGTTGAGCACCAAGGAGGGAGTTATTATTATTGGTATAATTGTGTGTTAAAGTTGGTGCTGCTAGAGCTGATGGACGGTAAGTTGGTATTGCTGAGCTTGGTGCCTTTAGGTTTACCTTGTCAATTGATTTGTTAGTTTGCTCATTATTATTAAATGAGGCTGAAGGAGGACGGGAGGATGGCAACGCGCCGGTAGTTGAAAATAGACTAGCTAATGTTGATGCAGCCTCTAATACCGAAGTTCTACGGCGAACTGTATTTGTTGGATTTGATACCCTGTTCTTATTATTACCACCCTCATCCATTTTATTATTGCTGCCACCCTCACGTTGCAAACTTACGGGATTGTTATTGTCGGTGGTATTATTATTGTTAGAGGTGTTAAAAGTGGGTGCATTATCATTACCTTCACGTTTGGATTGTATTACATGATCTTTTAAGGTCGGTTGTTGCTGTGTTGAAGATGGTGGCGGCGGTGTGCTATTGTTGCTTGATGATAACATGGCAGTAGGTTGTTGTTGTGGTGTAGGGCTGGATGATTTATTGATATTGTTGTTCATACTGTTCGGTTGATGGTTTTTATTGCAATTAACTGTCGTATGTACTCAGAAAGTATATAAATTGTTGGATGTAGGTGATTATACTCTCTGTTTGCAACTGGATGCTACTCTTCTTTATTGTAAGCAGCAATCGTGCAGTCGTCTTGGTGTTGTCAGTTGAGCTTCACGTTCTGTTATATTGCATGCGTTGTTGTCTCTTGTTGTCTTGTACCGAAAAGCTAAAAACGATTGTGGGTCACGGTCGGATAAAAATTGATGCGAACCGGAAATAAATGAAAACTGCATGAAGGATACCGAGAAAGTACATGTCCGTCTACCATCTCACTTTTTTATGGAATAAACCATCTGCTTTTATCTCTGCTCTTGTCTTCTCTTTGCAATGCTACTTATGTTAAGCACTGCCGCTGCACTCAACCAAACACAGATCTATTACAGTTCTCTATAATTTGATGCACGATAAAGGATGTGGTGGGATCAGGACTTCATTAACCAAGATCGAGTGATTGCAATAGTCAATCGATCTACTCATAATATTTGCTTTGGTTCAAAACACAAAACAATCATCTCCACAAACCAACCAACAATCCACTTTGTCACATAACATAGCAATAGCATCGTATACTATCGTATAGTCAAAGATGAATCCTTCTACTTCTATCAACGAAACATTCAAAGATAACATCCCTACTTCTTCAGCATCGTCATCTTCATTCAAGAAGCCCAATGGAGATCGTACGAAGAATACACTATTCTGTCTCGTTGGAGGCCTTACTGTTACTACTCTCGGTCTACTCGTTGCTACCATTGTACTAATTGGTATGAACAACAATACATCTAATGATCAATCTGCAGTTGCTCCTTCATCAACTACCAAGGATACCATCACCTCCGACGAATCATCATCTTCATCTACTACTACTATCGACTTGTTTGATAGCAAAGCAACATCGAACTTCTTCTTCTCTAATCCATCCGATAATGTATGTTCCGGTGCCAAGCTTGCATTAGAAAACAAGTTATGTGCCGATCTTGAAGTTTTACCACAGGCAGGTGCTAATGTTACCAAAGGATATGTTGGAAATATGGATGTTGGTGATATCAAACCAAACACTAAACCATTCTTCCAAAGTAACATGTGTCCTGTGAATGTTCATTGGCATTTAGGTACTGAACATTACTCGTATGGACAGTTCGATGAGAATGGTAATGGACCACATGGAAATCAAGATCGTCCAGACTGGGCTAACCGCAATCTAGGTGATAAGGAGGTACGAGATGGTTTCAGATGTCATCATTATGATGAAGAGGATACCAAGTTTACTACTCCGTTCGATTGGAAGCATTGTGAGGGTATGGAAGTAGGCGAAACATATGAGGTGCATTGGCCACACTCTGCCGCTGGTGCATGTGGTACTGTCAATCAGTATCAAACTCCCTTCTATGATGGTGTCTTCTGCAACTTGCCGATGGAGACATTCTCAACTTTACAAGCACAAGATATTTCCAATGCCGTCGGTGTACACAGTCAAGTCTTTACAATTGTTAATGACGAAGAGTACTTTTACCCTGACATGATGAGAGGTATGATTGTTGACAAGGATATGGGCAAAGATATACACATCTACACAGGATCAACTACAGGTACATCTCGTGATAATCAAATGTGTTCTCAATACGCTCCTGTCACTTGGCAAGTGGATCGTAAATGTCACATGATCAGTGCCTCAAGCTTTGATAAGCTATGTTATGATATGAAGATGCAACGTAGTGATATGAGTGATGATTTACATGCACATGGATCACGTGAGTTGGTCCATGACGATCTTGCTGCTAATAATCAGTACTATCCAGATGGTGATCGTAAGAAGAGGAATCTTCGTCGTGCTTAGGTATAACGATGAATGGATATGATATTGCTAGGAATATGAAATGATATTAGGGGGGAAGCCTAGAGCTAGAGAAGTATAAATTAGAATGTATCATAACGATATGATAGTATTGTCTCTCTCTCTCTACTATGATAACTCTAACTGTATATCTATCACATACTAACTACTCAACTATAATATCATACATATTCTCCTCTCCCCTCGTTAATGTCTTTCAAGATTTGCGCATATTCATCATACATCTCAATCATTAATGATTCCTAACTTCTGTAATATATGATATGTAGTATTGTCTGATTCCCATCTATAGTTCTATTCATCTTTTGGATACCTCTTTACTCTTCATCTCTGATAAAACCTTTCCTACTTCTCCGATCTCCATCTCTGATTTGACCTTGCTATAATATGAATTGAATTCCTCATCACTCATCCTTCGTAGATAGTATTGCAACTGATACTCTTTTGCAATCTTCCAATTGATTTTACCAACTAAACATCGTAGACGTTTTGCAAACATTGGATTGTGTATGGATATGTTAGTTTGATAGCACTTCTTAATGAGAGCCTCCGCTTGGATGTGTGTTATCCTATCACTTCTTTTGAGATGCCTAATGTATGTATGGTTGTATTTGAGAGTATAGCCGAGAGTGAGATGCCATTAGATGAGTATCGGTTTGGCAAATGCATCGCACATAATATAAGATATGATACTTACTTCATTAACAGTCTAAGGAATATCAAGAACATACTCCTATGATCTTCTTTCCTCGACTCCGCTGCCGGAAGAGCGGCGTCGCCAACAATAGATGGTGACAGTGGCGGTGTTATCATGGCTTGTTGAGCACTTGTCGGGTGTTGTTGTTCATCAGATTGTTGTTGTTCTGTCATGATGATAGATAGAATACACAGTTTACTACTGCTCTTTTGCAATTGCAATTGAATGAGCAACCTCAAACAAATTATGGCAAGTTGTTCTATTGCCACTAAATAAAAATAATTATAATGCGTGGTTGGAAAAAAGCCTACGATTGGAGGCAATTGACTTGTGTTCTATTATTCGACTCAATAATTTCTCAGCAGAGGGGTCATTTAGTAAAACTTCATGTAAACGCGTGCTGTCTAGAAAAAGATACCGGCCAAATATTGCTATCTATCCTCTTGACGACCCATCAAGGGTGCGTGGTAGAGACTAATTAGCTCACTAGCTGGCATAGTAGTATTATTTCATTCACAAGACTACATGTTTTTAATTCTTATCCATGCTTTTAGACACACATCATAACTATTTAGTTCAACAGAGAGTCAAGGTTGTCACTAGCATCATCACCACTGGCATCCTTACTTTCCATACCAACACTCAAATCATCCAATGCATCACCCAAGCCTAAAACAATATCCTTAGCACTAGCCTCTCTCTTCTTACGCTCGGCCTCTTGCTTCTCAAGGTATACACGTGCCGTCTCATCAGCCATTTCATAAACTCGTTCTGGATCCTTAATCATGTCACCTGGCTCTGGCTCTAATGTCTTTGTACTGAGTGCTATACGTCCATTGACCTTATCATGATCGATAATCATACATTTAATCTTCTGTCCAGGCTGTAATACCTTCTCAAGATCATTAATACGGTCCATGGAAATTTGGGAAATGTGAAGAAGTCCTGACATACCACCAACCTCAACAAAGGCACCATATGGCTTGAGTGCCTTAACCAAACCATCAATAACATCTCCTCGTGATAAGTCTTCCATCTGTGCCTCAACAACGGCACGACGGTTGGAAACTACAAGCTTATTCTCCTCTTGATTCACTTCCAAAAACTTAAGTGGTAATGTCTGTCCAATAAGATCCTCATCGGGCAAACGTCCCGTGAGGTGTGATCCAGGCAAGAAGGCACGTAATCCCTCAACGAGGAAGATGGCACCACCCCTATTAACACTAACACACTGTGCATCGAATGCCTCATCAGTATCCTGCTTGGCAATTACCTTCTCCCATGCCTCACGGTATTGGATCCTTCGAACGGAGACCAATAATTGACCATTCTCATCTTCATCGGATATGATTTCAAAGGATCGTTCCTCATCGATATCAATTAAGGATTCAATGGCAGTACCCTGTTCTTGGATTAAAGCGGCCTCCTGAAGGGGGAGGAAGGCTGATGCCTTGGCACCAATATCAACAATGCAGCCACCCTTGTCGTACTGAACGACGGATCCGGTAACGACATCGTTACGGTTGAAGGAATAATCAGTGGCGGCTACGGCCTCATCGAAGGAGGCGTAGGTGAAACCAACATCATCTTCTACGTCTGGACTAATTTGGATTTGTGGTCCCTTATATTTAGCCTTGATACGGTCAAATCTTGTCATTTGTTGGACTGCTGGCTTTTCAATAGTAGAAAAGAGTGCGGTGTTGGTGGAGGTAGTCCGGCTGTGGTTTTATAATGGAGATGTGATGTAAGGATACCAAACAAGAGAAAGATAAGGTTAGAATGATTCGTTGATATGCAGTTGGCAAGAAAAACCAAAACATTAGCCCCAGTATTGACGTCAACAAAAACAGCCCATCCTCCCTACTTGTTACAACAAAACAAAACATAAGCTCCCCCGGCTGGCAGAATAAACTAATCTCCCCCCTCTCCCTTTTAATTCATTTAACTCGGGATTGTGTAGTTGTATTCACCACCGTCATTACTTCTAAGCAACAAACCCTCCTTTGTACCCATTCCTCTAATATATCATGGGGGTGTAGGGCCTAAATGTAATTCTCCTTATCCCTTCATCCCCACGGAAGAGATAAATAATATGTCAATTTTTTGGGGGGAGGGAGGTCTGATAGTTGTGTGTTTATTTTGTATTCGTTTGCATGTCGAAGTTACTCCTCACCCGCCCACACAAGGATTGTAATAATCAATAATTCCAAAGGAGTAAGAGTAGTTCTTAGATAGCTCTACAAGTATAACGGTAGAGTCCCCCCCACGTGCCTTAATTAGATAATACTAACTCAGTGGTGACTATTTTTTGTGCACACTTATTGCAGCAAACTTCCCCTCGAATATGAGAAATCGACCGGAAGAGAGCCGTCTTAATAGAATTCATCTCCCACTATTTATTGTATATATACCAAAGGTGGGGGTATTATTATTATTGTGGCGTGGTAGAGGGTGGTAATTCTTTGCTTTTTGATTTTGTGGGGCTGGGGAGACTTGTAATTTTGATACCCTCATATCTCTACGGCAGCCGACCGTAGCGCCGACATAACTCATCTGTAATACTATTAATCCTCTCCCATCCGATATATCCCGTGTATACCTCACCAATATCAATATCAACATACAAAAACACAAAAGAACCAACCAATCAAATTAAATACATATAATTATTTTCTTCCATCAATACTTACGTCTGTGTGGTAAATGCCTCGGCACTACCCAATACTAATAATGCTAATCCAAATTTCATCTTTTCTAATCTCTCTCTATATATTATTATAACTAATATACTAACCGTCCTTTATTGCAACTTCACTAAGTAGTAGGGTGATGTTTTCACCGCCAGTAAAATTTACTTAGCGATGACGCATGGAGGATACCATTTAATTATTGAGGTTGATACGTAGACTCAATCAATAAAAAGAACCCACCCCTATGAAGCTGGAAATTAACTGGAAATTGGAATGTACGATATGCTGTATTGTGGCAATATAGATAGTAAACACCGCCTATTTGGATATTTAATCAGAGAGAGTATATCTCTATAACAGCAGCTTACCTACTCCGCGATTGCTTTATCAAAACAGTATAAAAAAATAAACATTGCAATAATAAACTGTTAAAAAATAAGAAATGGATGCATCAGCCTACTTTAGTAGTGGACCACCTACACAACAACAACAGAGTGGATATCCACCGCGTGCTCCTAATCAACAACAGCAACAATATGGTAATAATGTACATAATGTACAACATGGTAATGGGCAACAGGTAGCTAATAATAATAGCTATAGTCAGGTATGTACCGAAAAAAGTATGAATTGTTAGACCGTTAGTTTGTTTGGTGTATAATATAATAGTGCAAGTACTTATAATATGGCCCAACAATAGACCGCGGGAGTTTTAGTAGATTATATCTCTTGGCTGATACATGAATGAGTGTCCAATGTTCAGTATAAACTTATATCCCTACAATTTTCTCACACACCAAACTTTCTCTCTTCTTTCACAACCTAATATTTATCTCTACAACTTCTACAATATTAACAGCAAACTACCATACAAAGATCATACTCAAACGATTCAACCGATCAAAATCAACAATTTGAAACATTGGATTTAAATGATACCAATCATCAACAAAAGCAGCAATCAGCTAATATGTATAATAACAACTATGGTACAAACACACCACTAACTGCTAATTCATCTGGTAATTCAAGCTTTGGTAGACCAAATGTTGATAATAATTATTCCAATATGTCTAGCAGTGGTTCATATGCGGTGGCTAGTTCCGGTCCTGAGAATTTTAGTATGCCTCAACCTCAGCAACAGCAACAACAACAGCAGACGACTCAGTATAGTCAACAGCAATCCAATAATCAATATAGCCAACCTCAACAAACAATGAATCAATACAACAATAATAGTACACAAGATGAAACATTCTTTGCCAATGTCGCATCAAATGTTGTAGGTGATGTACGTAATGTTGTTGGATCTGTTGGGAATGTAACCTCAAGCGTAGCCTCCGGTGTTATGGGTGGCGTACGGAATGTAACATCGTCTTATGTTACCCCCAGTAAATTGGGCGGCAACGTAGCCGGAGGTGTTGGTAATGTAGCATCCGCTGTGGCTGATGGGTTAGGAAGGACGGTAGTGGCACCTAGTAATATTGCTACTAATATGGCAAATTGGCGTGGTAGAATTGCCGAAGTTGTTGCACCTGTTGATGTTAATAATACTCAACAAGGACAACAGTTTGGAGAAAAAGGGAGGGCTCAACCACCTGTCAATATATTACGGGGTATGAGTACTGGTAGTGCTGGTAGTCAACAAGGATTGGTACAAGAGAGGGAAGAGACGAGGACGACGGCTGCAGATGTATTATTTAGTGCACCTTCTCCTGCTCCGTCACCAAAGGTTAGTCCAATGTTAACTTCGGTTGCAACTCCTAGCAGCATATTTACTACACAGGGTCAGCCAGTTCAACAGCAAGGTGCACCTCAACAACAATCAGTTCAACAACAGCAGGAGGAGGTTAACTCTGCACAAGAATTGTTTGGTCGTCCACCAACTCCAACAATTGCAAATATTAATCAAAATCCAGCTTCTGGTAATTCTTGGGAAATGGTTCAGCAGCAACAGATGAATGATGGTGGTGTCGATAGTAGTAATGCAAGTGACTTTTTCGGCGGTTCTCAGTCTACTGCTCATCAACCAGTGGCTACAGCCAATAGCAACGTTGCCGGTGGAGGAAGTAGTGGAGGTGGGGAAGGAGATAGTGGAGAAGTAAAGTCGGCAAATGATTATTTCAATGCACCATCACCCATGGTACAGCAACAACCTCATCTTCCTGTGGAACAGCCTTCTCCCATGATGTTAAATAATGAATCAAGTGCTGGAGACTTTTTCAATGCCCCGTCAATGGCACCGCAGCAGCAGCCTCAACAACAAGTAGTTCAACAGGTAGTTCAAGTAGCAGTAGTAGAACCTCCACCACCAAAAGAAGAAGAGCAGCCAAAACGTCAATTTTCACATCGACTATCATCAATGGAAAAATCTATACATGATCCGACATCATTCCAATACGATGATCCATTAGAAGGCAGCGCTACGATTGTACCTGGACGGAGTAATGATATTAATGATACAGTTGAGAATAATAATGAGGTTATGTTATCTTCTGATTCTCGGGCTAGGAATTCAATTGCAGAATCTACTCCACGTGAGGCTGTGATGGATAGTGTAGAAGAGAATGATGAGAAGAAGGCAACAACAACAACAACAACAACAGGTAGTAGTGGTATCAATGTGGCGGCAGGGTCAAGTTCAACGGCATTAAATGTAATGACAAGTGGTCCTCCTGCCACGGGTGGATTAACAGCAATGGAGGTTGGAAAGTATATTACTCCATCTGTTTCACAGGTTGCAGCTTTGACTGGTCAAGATAATGAAGTAGTGGTTGCTCAAACTACTACAGTGGTAGAACAAACAGTGACAACAAAAGCAGCACCCATGACGGCAATGGAAATGTTCCAAGGCAGCAGCAGCTCAAACACTGCTCAACAACCTCAAATGTCAACAATTACTCAACCAATCGTTGTATCACAACCATCCACACCATCAGCAATTTTGGCAGCATCAACATCAATGAATATTAGCAGTACAACGAAAGCAACACCTATGTCAATTCCAACTCCACGTAGATTACATTTACCAATACCGAAGAAGGCAAACTTACCTTTGCCACCGCCATTACCAACACGTAAGAAACCATCTGGTGGTGGTTCCACTGGAGGAGGAGAGGGTGGCAAATTAGCGACGCCATTTCGTAAACCACCCCCAATGGAAATTAATGCTGCATCGCCAAGGTTTAATGTCCCCGGTCCAATCAAGGTAACTTCTTCACCGCGTGTATCACCCATGCCATCACCACGAGTTATTGATCCCAAGGAGGTACGAATGCCTCGATTTCCATCTCCTAGTCCACGGATTGTTGTTGATGATGATGAACTTTCCCAACAGCAGCCTGATGCTAATGCTACATGTAAAGAAGAGTCGGTTGTTGAGGCATCACAGCCTTCTGTGGAGGAAGTATCACCACCTATGGTTGACGATGAGCCTTGTATTATTCCATCACCAGATGTTCACTCTGAGCCATCTGCACAACAAACGACTGTGTTGCCACCACAGCAACAGGGTTCGGGTGATAATGATTGGAGTATGATTGCCAATTCTGTAGTGAACGATGCCATAAATGATGCCGTTAATAACGTAGCATCATCCATGACCCATCCTGATATGCCACCTCCTGCACCTCGTCCACCATTGCAACAACAGCAACGAGAACAGCCACAATCTGACAATAGCAACAACAATATTCGACCAGAAGGAACATACAGTGCCACTGCACCACCAATCTATCCTAATAATCAAATTCCAGAAACACCCTCATCAAGAGTTACTGAATGTGACGTGATGAGTGATTATCAGAGTAATGTTCGTGAGGAGGATGTACCTAATGATGTCCCATTTACATATACTGCTTCGTTTCAGGACAATAATAATGGCAATGAGGATCAACCTCTGACAACCGAGACAACAATAGAGACACATGTGCCCACTTCTAGTATTAATAATAATCAAGACGATGAGATTACTCAAGGTTCAGTTGACCCGTCACAAGTAGAATCTAGTAGTGCCGTCGACGACAGTCCAGAGTCAGGTGTTTTAGTAGAAGGAGAACAAGCCGCTGAATCTATTTCTCCTAATAAGAATGATGACGATGTACCTTCCACTTCTGATAAGGTTGACGAATCTGTTGCCGGTGATAACCCAGCTGCTGATACAATACCAGTTCCTGTTCAGCCTGAGTTGGAAAAGGATGCAGATGCTTTGCCAGAAGGTTGGATCGAGGCTACCGATCCGACTACGGGTAAAGTGTACTATTATAATGAGGTTTCGTCAGAGAGCTCCTGGGAGAGACCTTGTGCTGTTGCCCAAGAAGACAAAGATGCCAATGGTCCTTCTTCTCTGAATGTGAGTGACCAGCTTGATGCTGACGATAAACCCGTTAACGTGGAGGAGGACGTCAATGCTGACGATCAACCTATAAGTGTGGAGGAGGAGATCAATAATGAACAACCAAACACGATAATTGAGGATGAGGCCATTGTAGCAAATGAAGAGCCGGATGTGGTTGAAGAGTTGAGTAATGATGCATTACCAGAAGCTTGGATAGAGACGAAAGATCAATCTTCTGGGAAAGTATATTATTACAATCAAACAACAGGCGAGTCAGCTTGGGAAAGACCCTGCAACGTGAAAGAGGCGGATCAGCAGGAAGTTGAATCAATAGTAGAAAAGGAGGCAACCTCTAGTGCAGCTGAAGAAGACAGTAACGTCTTGGATGAAGTGCAGCCTGCCGTGGATCCTCAGATTGATGAGGGTAAAGAAAATGAGCAAGAAAATACAGTTGATATGCTGCCAGAAGGATGGATTGAGTTGACCGATGAAGGCTCCGGTAAAGTGTATTACTTTAACGAGTTATCAGGTGTTACCCAATGGGATCGTCCTGAACCTATAGACGTTGTTATTACTGAAGAAGAGGAAGAACCTGCACCAATGAAGGCCGACACGGTGGACAATGAAGGCTCTCCCTTTCCAAAAGATGAGGAAGAAGAAGAAGAAGATGATGAAAAGTCTACCGATACTGAGCAGTCAGCAAGTGTTCACTCATCTGCTAATCTTTCATTCGAATCGCTCCCTTCTGGATGGATTGAGGCAAGTGATCCAACAACGGGTAAGGTGTACTATTATAATGAAGAATCGGGCGCAAGCTCCTGGGATAAGCCTCTGCTGAAAGAAGAAAAGGAAGAAGAGGATGTTGTTGTAGAAAGTCATGCCACCAATGAGGATCATTTAGAGCCTTCTGAAAAGACTGATAAACAGCCACCAAAACGACAGCTCTCTCATCGATTATCATCGATGGAAAAGTCTATGCATGATCCAACATCATTCCAATACGATGATCCATTAGAAGGCAGCGCTACGATTGTACCTGGAAGGACCACCACCGACAATGTTGTGGAGGATGTTACGCTCACATCTGATTCTCGTGCAAGAAATTCCATTGCCGAGGTATCGGAGAACATTGTTGAGAGTAGTGTTACCACTGCTATTGAAGAAATGATGGATATTGTTGGTACCGAAGAGTCCCAAGTAGAAGAAGACACCACCACACCGTCTGATGACCTACAGTCCGTTATCCAATCACTTCATTCTGGTTGGATCGAGGCTACTGATTCATCATCAGGCAACACTTATTACTATAATGAAGAAACTGGTGCCAGTTCTTGGACCAAGCCTGAATTAGAAGACATCGCGGGAATTGCCGACGGTCCAACTGAATCCGCTGAGATGATTGACGAAGCACCAACACAGGTCGAGCCTACCGCCGAGGTGGATGCTTGTGCTGAACCTACAGAAAGCGTTGAGGCGGTTAATGTAGCTTCTCAAGAAGAAACAGAAGTAGCAGCTGTCGAATCGATTGCCGAAGGAAATACAAAGGGAGACGAGCCAGATGCTGAACCAGAGTCTGACGATTTATGGACCGAGGCGACTGATCCAGCATCGGGTAATGTATACTACTATAACTCCAAGACAGGTATGACGTCATGGACGAAGCCTGAAACTCATGTTGATGATGCTGATAATAAAGCACTCGAAGATATCTCGAATGAGGTCATCAAGGAAGAGGCTGGCGAAGTCTTAGCCGAGAAGAAATCAGAATCTGAGGAGCTTGATGAATGGACCCAAGTGGACCATCCTGCTAGTGGCAACGTAGAAGGAATCGAAATGGCAGGCTCGGAAGAAGTAGAGGGTCATAATGATACACCATCACCGCATAATCAGTTGCCAGAGGGCTGGCAAGAAATGACAGATCCTGCCTCAGGTAATGTCTATTATTACAATGAAGAAACCGGGGAAAGCTCTTGGGAAAATCTCTCTTCTACTCAACAAGATCATCATGCCGAGCCCGAGCAAGTTGCTTCAAACGTTGCAGATGTCGTGGAAGAGGAGAAGGAGCAAGATGATGTGGCCATAAAAGAAGAAGAAGAAGACAAGGTTGAGCCCAAATCAACATCAGTTCAAGAGATGAACGCCGTATCCTCGGCGTCTATTCAGTCTGATGCAATGAAGGATGAAGATGTTCTGCTTGAGGGCTGGGCGGAGGCTACTGATCCAAGGTCAGGTCAAGTGTACTATTACCACGAAGAGTCCGGAGCAACCTCTTGGGAACGACCTGTAAATGAGAAGGACGACGTTGTTGACGATCAACAACCGCCTGCTGATGTGGTTAATGAAGAGTTGATTTCAGAAGAAGATGAAGCTAAGGCAGATGAGATCAAGACAGAAACATTGATGATAGAGGAAGAAGCGAGTCGTCCTTTGTCAGGTAAGGATGATACTCCTCAGCTTCCAAATGGTTGGTCCGAGGCTATTGATCCGGGCACAGGTAATGTGTACTATTATCATGAAGATTCAGGACAAACTTCGTGGGAAAGACCAACTACAGAAGATGATGAAGACATTCATGAAGAAGAGGATGGCATTGAAATCACACGTACTGATTCTAACAACGCTGCTGAAGAGTTGCCAGCACAAGAATCATCTACGATGCCAACTGAGGTTGCTAATATCATGTCACCACTGCCAGACGGATGGGAGGAAGTTATTGATCCAGGTTCAGGAAAAGCATACTACTACAATGAGACGTCCGGCGAAACCACATGGGACCGTCCAGCTCCAACTGAAGAGCAGCTAATGGGTAGCAACTCAAGAGAAGCACACATGACTGATGGAGCAGCAGCAACAACTATAGAACATCGTCCTCGTCCTCCTCATGCAATTGCAACATTTGGTTTTGGTGGTAGACTTTGTGTCATGATACCTCAAGTCGCTGCCACTCTTTCCGGAGCACCATCAGCTCCGGTGAGTGACAAACCCCTCTTACGACGAGGTCCAGTAGTAATTCACCGCCTTTGCAGTGTAGTACCACAAGAGCATGAACATTCTATACCTTCGTCTGATGCACCACTTCTCAAAACCGAGGAGGATAAAGTGATGACCCACCTGAAAAAGAAGAGCTCCGACCCTGACAACTTGTTGTGGAATATTATTCAAATAGCCGCTCTAAATCGTGGAAGGTTACGGAATGATAAGAAGGTCAAGAAGGCAATCATAGAAGTCCTTCTAGCCTCATCTACAGAGTATACAAATGGCGGCCAAACGAAGAAGAAGAACGACAATATATCACCCTCCTCTCCTACTTCTGATCTGTCTGAGGTTCAAGACTTGATACTAAGAGGAGATCGTGAATCTGCCGTCTCTGAAGCCCTTACTCAAAAGAATTATGCATTGGCACTACTCATTGCTTCCATGTGTGATCGTACTACCTACCAAATTGCCAGTCGTCGTTTTGCTGACGAAGTCTTAGAGTGTGGATCGCCTTTACATACGGCAACGTTGCTCTTTTCTAATAACTTGGAAGTGCCGAGGGACGAGGAGTTGTTAAATCCAAGCAATGGACACAGTTTTTGGAATGAACATGAGTATTATGGTGATTTAGGAAAGACTTGGAAGGAGCAGTTGGCGTCAATCATGAGGTGGGTTATCTTTGCTTTGTGTGATACTCGTGCTAGTTGGTCTTCACTTTCTCACATGATCATCTATCTTTTACTCTTTTGACAGTAATCAAACTACTGGGTGGGAAAGAATTGTACTTGCATTAGGAGATAGACTTTTACAGCTTGGACAATGTCAAGCTGCTCATGTTTGTTACCTCGTTTCATACAGTACATTTGGTTCACCATCCAATGAATCGACTCGTTTGGTACTCCTGGGCTGTGATCACAGACTCTATATGAATCGAATGTTAATGACTCCTCAATCTATTCAAAGCTTTGAACGATCAGAAGCATTTGAATGGGCTCGAAGACGAGGGAATCGAAAGACGAGCATACCATCCTTGCAGCCATTTAAGTTGAGATATGCTGAACTTCTTGCTGATTTTGGATACGAAGACTTGGCAAGGGAGTACCTACTTAGTATTAGATCATGTATTGGGCTTGACTCGGACAAGAGAAAGGGTGGCAAAGCATCAGCTGCTGCGTCAGGTAATTCGGTATATGATTTGGAATTCATTGAATCATTAAAAAGGCTCGATGACCGAATCTGTGGCTCAACTGGTGCCGAACCGTCGTCTTGGGATAATAAGGATGACAGAAGAGGCTCACTGGCTGCCGTGGGAAGTATTGTAAAGAGTGTTTTGGGGAAGAAACCCAAGACAGAAGAAGTTCCGCCACTCTCAAAGACTAATAACAAGCCAAAGTCTACAGAGAAGTCTCAAATGGAGGAAGAAGTTGTTGACGAGTCGCCACGGGAAGTAGCCCAATTGAGTATGCCGCCACAGCAGTCTTTCCCCACACCAGTGAATGCCCAAGCAACAAATGATATTCTGGACACGACACTCGAGGGAGATGAGAGTTTCATTACAACAAAGACTAGCTTCGAAAAAGCGGCGGCTGATGCTCCAGAGGAGGCACAACAAGAAGATAGGCCAAAGTCGCCTACCACGCTTTTGAGCAATCCGTTCAGCCACAACATGGGAAAACCTAATGACGAGCAACAACAACAAGATGCACCATCATCTGCCCCACCCATGTTCTCTTTAGATCAGGAGACGAAGCCAAAAGAAGAGGTTAAGAAGAAGATGGAAACTATTCTTTCTACTCCTGTCTCTAAGAAGAAGGAAGATAAGGAGAAGGCGCCTGTTTCTGAACCACCAAGTAAGTATACATCTATCTTTGTTTTTTACTTTCTTGGGCGTTGTCTAACTTACATCTTCCTCATATTTCAATTACAGGAAGTACCGGATGGCTGTCAAAGTTACTTAGAAAGAAACTTGATCCAGACTCTAAAGCCACGGTTGCTGATGTCGGAGAAGAGATGCAGGCATATTATGATGAGAAACTTAAGCGTTGGATCTTCCCTGGTGATGATCCTGCAGAGGTGGCCAAGCCATTGGCACCTCCACCAATCATTCCCAAGACTTCTGATGCTGCTCCCTCCACACCAGCACTGGCGGCAACTCCTGCCAGTAATGATCCGCTGGCGGCTTTAATGGCTCCGCCACCAAGTGGGGTATTGTCGAAGAAGAGAGGGACTCCTACCATGAGTCGATATGGTGGAGCGCCTCCTCTTTCATCGATTGGCAATGTTACACCCTCTACAACAGGTGGCAAAAAGCCCCCAGCTTCACCCATGATGATGAAACCGCCTACCTTTGCAACCTTTCAACCAAAGCCTGCTAGTCAAACCACCAATTCACCGAAAGAAGAGGACACAAGTTGATCGAATGATGAAAGGGCAAAAATGGATTATATGTTTAGTTTGTATGTGACTAATAAGTTAAAAAATTACCAGTTACTAATCATCGCTGTATTGAGATTACTACTTGAGAGGGCAATATACTTCTAATTCTAACATTTTTTTTGTTTATGTGAAAAAGAAAGATATCTTTGGCTGTTTGTGAATAGAAATAGAAAGTTCAGCTAGTATGTAGTAACGAGCAGGTTTGTTTGGCAAGGTTTAATGAATTTGATAAGTTCGATTATTGGTGTTTACTCTATCACTTCCAGATATGTTGATTAAGCAGCCTCCTCCTGGACTTCTTCTCCTCCCGTTTTATCCCCCGGAGGGCTACAGCACGTAGCGCACTTACTATGATCCGGGGATCTAACGGTATCCTTAGCACTAATGCAATCTTTCGACTGTAATAAATGGTATCAACGTACTATTAGGTACTATTGACTATTGTACCTCGTCTATTGAGAAATGATAATATATATATTATGTTGCCTGCAGATATCTCTGTGTACTAATTGAGCTGATGAGAAAGAGGTGAACAATACAATTAGCTGACAACTGTGGCATTGTAATAGACAATAGACAAATAATTTGCAATACAACTTGAAGGAATAGGCTTAACCCTCTTGGAGGATATAATTATTGCAATACAAATATAACAGATACAAAACCAGAAGAAAAACAACATCGTAAGTATAGTAAGAGTAGTACTCTAGTATCAAACGATGATATGACAGACGACATTGATCTTGAGGCAGTACTAAGAGATGGAGGAGATGGGCAATTTAACATGTTGCAAGGTGGGGATGATTTTACTGATATATTGTTAGATGAGACCTTATTGGATAGTAATGATAGTGATCAGATAATTGAAGATTTACTCGATGATCATCCTCAGCTTCGGGATAATACCAAATCTGATGAGCTTTTAGATAACATTGATTCATCAGTACATCAATCAACAACAAGTCAAACGAGTTCTTCTCATACATTACGAACATGGATAGATATAACAAAATCAAATTACACAACGGGTTATTTACCCAATGAACAGGTAGATGATTCATATATAAGAGCAGCACTTCCCGTGGCTTTAAAGTTAATTGATCTCCTCGTCCGTCCTTCACATAAGTCACAAGAAGTACAAGAAAATAGTATTAAGGCTGAGAATGTATTGGTTTATTCAAGGGATGAAACTTTAGACGTTGTACTTATTAATAATAGTCAGCAGCACCCCGGGCATGATAGTCCTTCGTCGTCCGCTGATGATCACAATGGGTCTGTGCAGTCTAAATTGTTTGCCGTTGGATTGATATTATATGAGCTATTCTCCACAGAGGAGCCATTGGCAGGGGATTTACCACCAAGATCTAATACTTATGCTTCCGTGCAGGGTATTGATTTGGATAGTACGACATATGATGAATTGCCGGTTCTACATCATCCTCCACTGCCTATTGTTACATCATCCGATCAACGGCCACAGAAGAGAACATACCAATCGTCTCAAACTGGGGATAAGGTAGATACATGTATTGCCAAGTTGGAGGGGAAGGGACTTCCTCGTTCTATCGCTATATGTACCCTCGTTAAGAACTTACTTGATTGTAGTAGGGGTGACTATTGTGGGGATGAGGCATACTCTTCCTTTGTTGACTTACGACAAGATTTGTTACTCATGATGAACGATCCAACACGTTTCCTTGACGATCTTCAAGTTGGTACCTCCCTACCGACGTTAGAGATATGTGATAAGCTGTACGGTAGACAGGATGAGGAGGCGAGGTTAAATGAGTTATACCAACAGTTTATCAACGAGAAGAAATTTAAAGGTGTGGTCATCTCTGGAGGAGCTGGGGCGGGTAAATCAATGCTTGCATTACATACCCAACGATTGACAAGCCAATTCAATGGTCACTTCTGTTCTGCAAAGTTTGAACAGAATGAGATGAATAATCAGCCATTGGCAACGATTGGGGGTATATTCAACAGATTATGCGAGTTATTTGCTGCTGAAGGGTTATCTCCTAACGAGTTGGAACTGGTTGAGAAGGAACTAGAGAATCGGCTTGGTGATCAAGCATGTCTTCTAGCCGGAGTAGTGCCCAGCCTCTTCTTGCTAATGCCTTCGTCTGTTCGTCATCACCTTGACACAGCAAGTAGTTGCATGAATGCAGCAGTTAGTATGAGATATCTATTCTGTGAGTTGTTGAGAGTCATATCATCGAATTCCAAGCGGCCTATATCACTGTTCATAGACGACTTACAGTTTGCTGACAGTGCTTCATTGCTACTGATTGGTGACTTGTTATTCACCACTACTATGTCTGGGGTATCCATTTTTCTTACACTTTGTCATCGAGATGATGAAGAAAGTCTTGTTAATACATCCTTTGGTATCTGGCTTAGTTCACTATCGATCTTCCCAGATCTGAAAGCTATAGAGTTGAAAAATATGAGTGCCGAGAGTGTGAATACTCTTGTCTCTGATACATTGCACTTGAGTCCACGCATCACACGTCCGCTATCTGCTATTTTACATCATAAAACGAGAGGCAATCCTTTGTTTCTAAGGCAGCTACTCGGATCTTTGTATCGGCAAGGATACATCTATGTTGATTTAAGCATCTCTAGATGGGCGTGGGATACGGATAAGATTGAACAAGAGCCCGTCTCCTCGTCGGTTATTGCTCTACTCACAAAGGAGATGAAAGATCTACCTTCCAGTCTTCAGCTTGGCTTGGGTGTAGCGTCGTGTTTAGGATCGAGTGTGAAAAAGGAGGTGCTTGATATTCTATCAAAAGATTTGAATGTTGACTTGGTTGATATAATCAAGGAGGTATCTCAGAAGGGATTTATGACCAATATCAAGGGTGGTGAAATGTTCCGCTTTACTCATGACAAGATTCAAGAAGCAGGTATGTATTATTTGTTTGTTTGGATGGTGCTCATACTACAACTTGTACGTTTCTTGCCACACTCACACTAACTCCTCACTCGAACACATAATACAGCATACGAACTGCAATCAAAAGATTATAGACGAGCCAATCACCTGCGGTACGGCCTGGCACTTTGTACTCACACGTTAAACGAGAGTGGGGCTGATAATAACGAGCTCTTCTTCACATCCATCACTCAAATCAATCACGGTGGAGTGGATATTGTTCAAGATACACGTCAAAAGAATATCATTGCAGGGCTCAACTTGAGAGCTGGTAAACTTTCCATCTCCTTATCTGACTATTCAGGAGCATTGATACTATTTAAACACGGCATATCATACTTGGGAGATGATAAAAATAAATGGACATCAAACTATGATATGAGTATTGAATTGTATGATGCAGCGGCGGAGTCGGCCTATGTCTTGAATAAAAGAGATGACGTAAAGATTCACGTTCAAGAATTAGTTGCTCATACCAAGACATTCGATGACAGTGTACATTGTAAGCTTATTAGTTGTTCTTGGTTGACTGTGTGCAATTAATGTTTGCAAAGGATACCTAACGGTATCCTACAAAATCTCACTCTCTCTCTCTTACTATCACCTTTCATTCCCAGGCTTGTCGATCGCTGCTGTAGCTCTACAAAGAGGAGAGCTGATGAAGAACTCAAATGACTGTAGCTGCGTTAGCAGTACTCCCACAGCTGTCACGTGAGTGTCATCTATTGATAATATCTTGCTACTGCTCTCATATCATATTATGCTCAAATCATATGTTCATGTTCATATCCGTATCTTAACCAAAGAGAATCAATATTAAAGTTATTGAGCGAGCTTGGAGAAGATCCTCCCCGTGTCATGGGAGATAGTACACTAAAGGCTGATATTGATGCCATGAATCAAGTACTTCAAAGCCAATCTAATGATTCATTATTGAACATGCACCAAGCAAACGACAAGAAGGTAGCAACGTTGCTTCGGCTATATGCCGACCTTATACTTGTTTTGCATATGTCTAAGAACCATTTAATTGCTTCTGTTGCTTTGAAGATGATTGAGATTACAATGAGGAACGGATTGACCCCGACAGCACCGCTCACATTCGCCTATTATGGAGGTAAGTTCTATGTGAAGTCTCGTCGACTTGGTTATTACTTCGTTTGGCCTTTCATTACCTTTATTTTATGGACTTTGCCAGTAACATGTACTAAAGTTCCAATCATCTCTCTTTCGTTATCAAACTATGGTATCTTCCAGACATGTTGACAAGTACAGGGAAGATTGAGGAAGGCTGCAGACTAGGAAGAATTGCACTCAAACTGGTTGAGAAGAATGCATCATCATTGAAATACAAATCGGTTGTTGTCCTTGTAGTGTACCAGACAATCTTTTGGTACATCGAGCCACTGCAATCTGTGGCTGACTCACATTTTCACGGGTACAAAGTTGGCCAACAGCTAGGCGACTTGCTATTTTCTAGCTGGAACTTACAGTTATCACTTTTACTGAACTATATTGGTGGAACTAACCTCATCACCCTCCAAAAAGCGATTAAAGAATGTTCAGTGACAACTGATATACAACGACAGAGCTTGTTACCTGCTCTTATACTACTGCACTCTCAAGTCATAGTTTTGACACAGGGTCTTCATGTACTTGGTACTAGAATTGTTGACAATATTCCCACCGAAGCAGAATTAGTAGCCAAGGTGGGTGATGTGGCACATTTTAGATGTCACAAGTTAGTTAGGGCATTCCTATTCCGCCAATTCAATGATCTACTAGATGAGATTGCTACATCAGAGTTGACCCCTGAAGATAGGTTGAAATTACGACCGATGCTGTATATGAAGATACTATGCGAGGGATTAACATGTTTTCTATGTTCTCGGGAGGCTGAGGAACCAGCAAAAACATCATTGATTGAAAAGGGGCAGTCAATATTAAGGGAGGCAAAGTCGTTAGCTAAACACTCATCTTGGAACTGGCAAAACAAAGTAGTATTATTGGAGTCCATGGAAATGCATGCAATGGGTAATCTCAAAGAGGCATGGCCAGTTTATATTAGTTCTATACAATCTGCCCGAGAGCACAAGTTCATACACGAGGAAGCTATTGCCAGCGAATTAACAGGAGAGTACTTGTTTGAGATGGGACGTCACTCGGAGGCGTATGCATTATATGATCATTCGATCAAGTGTTTTGAGGAATGGGGAGCACAGGCAGTTGTGAAGAGAGTCAAGGCTGACGTTCAATCCAAGTTTGGTACTGATGTATCTCATCTTGAAGCCACTAATATCGATAGTATCCTCGGCATATCATCCATTCAACAAACTGGTGCAATACAAAAGAAGAAGAGAAGCTCGTATGGCAACTCATCAGATGTCGGTAGTAAGAAAACAATTGATAAAGGAACTACTGTCGAAGATAAGAAAGGTCGAAAGAAGGCAGGACGTGGAGGAGATGAAAGAATGAACCTTGCCTTTCAACTGAAGAAACAAAATCCAGACATGTCCTTATTAGATGCACTGATTGCTGGTGGTTTCATCTTCCCTCGTCTGCATGCCGATGGAGTGAAGACGAGTCAAGTTAAAGATACAGATGATATCCTTCTTTCTCAGAGGAAGAATCAACTTAATAGGAGACTAAGAGAAGACAGAAATAGAAAGACATAAACTAAGAGAAGTGATGAATGCTGATCCCGCTCTAGTTTAAGCTAAAGATTCATTAGTACTTGCTTGATCAGTTAGTTTAACGAAAGTTTTGTCAGAGTTTTAAGCCTAAGCTGCCTCCTTCTGACCTTCTTCTCCTTCCGTTTTATCATCACCATACACCACAGCACTATCCACCTCGACAGGAGTAAGATCTCCTCCTCTACTCTTCTTGGACGATCTTCGTCGGCACATTGCAACAGCACAGCAACAAAGTATAACCGCAAGAGGTATACAAACAGCCATTAAGATTATAGCCCTCCTTGTCAGTAGTGAATTATCACACTCAAATGCTGAACATTGATCCACAAAATTTTGATTAGCCACTCCTCCAAAGCAACCAGTTGCAACAAGAGCGTAATGTTGAAAGTTCTGCATGAGATTATATCCCGTGACCGTAATCGTTGCCACATCCCCATCCTTGACTCCTTCTATTATCACTCGTTCTGCATTATTATCTCTATCGGGACCATTACGTCCATTTGGATAGTATGTCTTGTTTCTAAATTCAACTTCTAGGTCTAAATCATTGAGTAAACAAGATACACAGCCTGGATTCGACCCTGAAAAGAGAGAGTATGATAAATGTTCATATGATGTGAGCAAGATATAACATCTAGCCTAGCCAAGACAATACCCTGATACATAACAACAGCTTACCTGGCTCTACCCAAACCAATGTAACAGCAAGTTTATCATAGTCACATCCGTCTTCCTTGTTTATTGTAATAGTGTAGTCTTGACTTTTCTGATCATTTACCACATGTCTATCAAATGCAGTAAGCTGGACAGATGTACGTCCGGGCAAGTATACACTGTCTGAAGGATGAGTTGAATAGAAGTCGTCGATTGGGAAAAGAGGTCAGATAATGGCACGGACAATACTTGGTACCCCACCACCGCATCTATTTCACTCACCTTGTAACGACAATCTACCAAAGTTCTGATTATTATCATACGGCTTAATCTCAGTAACACCATCTCCGCCATTATCCGTCAATACTTTGAGGAAGGA
>Ga0075439_14004_pt1 | contig 23702 bp, 13 predicted proteins | sample MintriSingleCell_FD_74264 | JGI IMG/M metagenome (GOLD analysis project Ga0075439, IMG submission 74264) | Marine eukaryotic communities from Monterey Bay, USA to study complex ecological interactions - Minidiscus trioculatus JGI Plate_4_G5... | ecosystem: Environmental > Aquatic > Marine >... | reverse complement strand
ATCTCCATTGAACAAAGTTGCCTCCCAGAACATGGCAAACATATCAGTAACACTCGAGGTGTCAAAATTTGACACATCACCATTGAAAGAGGTTGCACCTTGAAACATACCTCGCACACTAGTAACACTCGAGGTGTTCCATCCATTGATATCTTCGTTGAACGTATCCATATCGTCAAACAAGTATGACATATCTGCAACATTTCCAACACACCACGAGTTTATTGGCCAGCCATAGGTTTGTGCAATGATACATTTTGTATTATTAACACAGTCTTGATCAACATATGATCTAACTGCTCTGTAAAGAACATTGAATTCACCACCGTCATCTTCACCAAAACATTCATACGTTATTGGCGGAGGAGGAGTAGATGGAGCGATACTTAATGATGGTGCAAAACTGACTGTTGGTGGGGGTGTCACAAATAAAGTCTTATTGGATTGTGATAGAGTAAACCCCAGAGCAATTGCAAATGTACCTAAAATAACCAAAACAAAACCAAGAAGAATCTTAGTTCGTCGTTGTTTCCACCAGGGTAGAGTAGGCTCGAGAAAAGTTGCATCATACACCTCTTCTTCTACATCCTCAACCAAGAAGGCGTCTGGTATATGTATAGCTGTATCCCCCACTTCTTGAATTGTTGATGTTGGAGCTTCTGCGGTGGCCTCTGTATCTACCACTGGATCATTATTGATACTACCCACTATATCCTGATCATTAGTTCTAGTCTGTGATTCTATATCCCGAACATTACTACCGCTGCCAATATCCTCCCAACCGCTTCTGTTAGCATCCCCTCTTCCTGTATTGGTATTATCTGATATACCTTCGCTCCCCTCGACCACTTCCCTTGATGGTTCGTATATTAAATCTCTATCCGATGGTGGTAATACGACTTCTTTGGTATCAGAAGAAGTGGATACAGCTGTTGGTTTTCGATTCATCATCTCGTCTTTTACCTTCTTCTTCTTCTTTGCAATATCCTTATCATCTTCATACTCCGCAGAATTGAAAGGCACGGGCGGACTGTTTTCCCCATTAACAGATGCTAAGTTGTTTTGCAAGGCTACTGACACCTTACGTGCAATTTCAGGATCAGAGGCGTTTAATGATTCTTCCAACATTGCAGCAGGAGGCTCGGGGCCATCATTATCATCTATCTGTTCGACCTCAACAACTCTACCCTCGGTTGCATTTGATATCGCTTCTATCATACTACCCATCCGTAAAGGTATATCATTATTATCATCTTCTATTTGTTGCAATTCAGACGGCATAGCTAATGTGTTAGTATTAGTATGGCAACCAGGCTGATTATCTGATGTTTCAACTTCAACATCCACATTCTCTTCTTCCTCCAAATCCAAAGCATCGACTACTGTATTGCTATTATTGTTATCCATAATGTATGTAGTAAATGCTACTAAAGGATGTAATATTACAACTAGCTAATATACAATAACTGATATCTAAGTGTAATTCACAATTCCCAGTGAGATATTGTTCGATAAAGTTGATGGCTAACAGTCTAATGTAATCGTCGATGTGTAGTGTTATAAAATCCTTGTTTGCAGAACCACTATAATGATAAACTTAATTAAGCAACAGTAATCTAGAGGCGAATATACGGCGGCAGAATGATGTAGGCGTGATATAATAGATACTTAATAGCAGCGCTTTATCATTTATCAATGGCTGCGTGACGTTCTATTGACTATCCTATTGACGATGAGACATGAGATATTTTGGATATTTTATGAGTTTGGTCGTGACTTACGACGCATAATAACTCTTGCTCTTGTTCATACCGTGCGAGGTATGTAAATGTAATGCAACATATTATGGATATAAAACATAAACAATGGCGGAAGCAACCAAAGTAGAGGAAGGATGGATGGTCGCTGCATTCAGTAGTTGGGGTCTCAGTGGAGGCGGTAGTGGAGAGCCATTATTGAAAGAAGAAGAAGACAAGGAAGATATCGACAATGACAACGAAGCTGATTATAAAAAGAACTTGATTCTATCGAATGAAGCTGAGGAAGTGCTTGATGAAAGTGCCAAGTATTTAGTTTCATCTGCCTTTGGTGCCTTTGATGATGCATCGAAATATGTGTCTGATGCAGTAGCACAGATTGACGAGGCTGGAGGTAAGAAAGATATTTGTGCATATGATGTGTTCTTTTTTATTTTTTTGTTTGTGAAGATTGTCTCAAATTTTCTTCTGAATAGGTGTTGTTAATGCAATCGATGCACCAAAAGAAGAAGAAGAACAACCGGATATTGTAAATGAGATAGATGTTGGTGTTATTGCTGTCGAACAACCGGGGTCTACAATGTTCGATTCCAAGGATTCTAAACCAGGGAGAGGCAACACTACAGACGAAACGACACCTACGGATAAGTTAGGTGCAATATCCTCTATGCTACTATACAATCCGTTAAGTTCATTAGCATCAAGTTGGATTAACGATCTTCAAGAAGAATCAATTGCCAAAGATCCACATCACGAATTACGTACACATTTGGATGAGCATTTGAAAGTTTTTCCAAAGAGTACATATGAGATGTGGGTTGAGGAGGCATTGGCATTTGCTGGATATATTGCTGTGGTAGATGAGACATTTTATCATGAATCATCTATACATCGTAATATATGGAATGAGAAAATGACAGAATTGGCACCGAATGTCGGGGGACTCTTCCGACATTCAAAAGGTAAGGGGGGTGTTGCAGCTGTGGCCACCAATGTGGCTATTGGTGCAGCTGTGGCAAGTGGTTCCGTAGTAGGTGCGGTAGGGGTTGTTGTGGCTTCGGCAGCACTTAGGAAAATGGCAAGGCGTTCTGCAGATGTGGAAGTGGAAGGAGGAGATGAAACATCACAAGTGATGAAACAAGTACTCCATTCTAGTAGATATGTACCGGCTAGACCGGCAAGGACAAGCACAGAAGTGGCAGACGAGGCGGTACCCGTGGTTGTATCATCATCATCTACTCCTAAAACATCGAATGATAAGAATACCACACCAGTTGAGAAGGTACCTTCATCGTCAACCAAAACATCAAGTACACCCAAGGCAGAAGATGATGCAGATCTTGACAATCTTCTTAATGATACAGCTCTTGCTCCATTGAAAACTCCACCCAAAGTTGCGGCGGCATCAACAACTCCCAACAAAAGTAATCCATTATTAGAAGCATCGGCACTATTAGATGACGAGTAGACCGTTAAGATGACTCATCTGGAGATGAGTTGTGTTTGTGAGCAGTAGTCCAAGCTGTTTTAACCGCCTATTTACATGTTCCTAAAGCAGTGTAGCCGTGTAAACTAAAATAGAAATCTACCTTGATTGAATCACTATATCTGATATAGATACTCTAATAGAACAAGACGATGGTATCAAGAATTGGCCTTCCACAAAGCCAGTTGTTGTAGGCTCCTTCATTTCATAGTAAGTAATCAACTTGATAATCTTATCAACCTTTCTTCTTCTTCTTTTCACTCTTCATTTCTTGATACTCCATATAAAAACACAATACAAACAACGGTCCCAATACCAAACCATTCACAATTCTCAATATCTTTACCAATTCCATAGATAACAAATGACTAATTGTATCTGCGGCGGGTATAACTCCAATGAATATAAAGCAATTGGATAGTATACAACCTAAACATGATACTAAACGAGTATTATAATCTGTGGATATAGCTGATGCAAGTAATAGTATGAATAATCCAAATTTACATAAACCAACCCAACATGATAAAAAATGTATTATGTCTTTTGTATCTGTGTCTAAATTGTTGTAGTTTGTAAAGAGATGTTGTGGATCGATTGCATCATTATGTAATAATGTTAGATTGATACAGTCGAGTAATTCCTTTATTGAACATAGCGTGCCTATTATTGTGTAGAGTTTGCCCATACTTCGTAGTTGATGTTTGTTGTAGAACTCGATTCTAAACAAGCAGGTTTGTTATTAGTGATGCTTGAATTGTATATCTAATCGGTGCTGTGCTAGAATGTTGCAATTATCTTGGTTATATGCCACAGAGTACTATTAGCATCAGCAGCTTCAGCTTATGTTTCACTAATAATAAATGTATGAGGCGAGTTGATGTAGGTACACCCTTGCCACGCGCGAAAAAAGTCGAAAGGTATCCAAGCCCTAGCTAGCGCTAGTATCGAGTACCCCAAGGGGCGAAAAAGATCTCTACTTTACATATACCTGCGGCCTCTATCATGATCAGATATCAAGCAGCTACTACCTTGAAAGTAGGATATACTTCTCATACACCTTTTTTCTATAGCTGGTTGATAAGTTAGCATATCATTCAGCATATTGATATCATAAAGGTAAAGTTAAGGATACCAAACTATCGAAGTCGAGAAAATGATAATGATATGTGAGGATGTTGGTATATGGGATATCTATAGTTATATGTTTAGTAAACTACTAGCTCTACAACATAGAGACTTGACTTTCAACGTATCTCTTACTTTCCAATAATCACATTATTGACAATCAGAAGCGCAAAAGGGTCCGTTCTGAGTTTCATTTGGTGTATCTTGATATGTACAGCCAGAGTCTAAGAAGATATCATCAGTTTTGGTGTATGGAAAGCTATCTCGCCATGAACATAGGTCTTGATTGAAGGAACTGGCACTCTTGAACATGTAGCCCATATTAGTAACACTTGAGGTATCAAAGTTTGACAGATTACCATTGAATGATGTCGCTTCACCAAACATACCGTCCATATCCCAAACGCTTGAAGTGTTGAAGTTCGATAAGTCTTGATTGAATGATCTGGCATAATAGAACATGCCATTCATGTTAGTAACTCTTGAGGTATCAAAGTTTGACACGTCACCATTGAATGAAGATGCACCCTGGAACATGCCATACATATCAGTAACACTCGATGTATCAAAGTTTGATACATCCCCATTAAAGGCTGATGCACCCCTAAACATGCTGTCCATACGAGTAACGCTTGAGGTATCAAAGCTTGACACATTACCATTAAAGGAGCTTGCACGATAAAACATGTATGACATATCAATAACACTTGAGGTATCAAAGTTTGATAAGTCTCCATTGAATGAGCTGGCATTTCTGAACATGTTGGTCATATCAGTAACTCTTGAGGTATCAAAGTTTGATAGGTGATTGAATGAGGTTGCACCATCGAACATCCACTGCATAGTAGTAACACTCGAGGTGTTGAAGTTTGACAGATCTCCATTGAAGGCTGTTGCATCCTGAAACATGAGTGACATACTAGTAACACTCGAGGTGTTCCACCCATTGATATCTTCGTTAAATGTATCCATAAAACTAAACAACTCTGACATATCTGAGACACTTCCCACACACCACGAGTTCATTGGCCAACCATATTTTTGGCCAATCTCACATTCTTTATTATTTGCACAGTATTGGTCAACATATGCACGGACTGCATTGTAAAGAACCCCATCATAACCACCATCGTCTGCACCAAAGCATTTATTGTTGGAAGAAGAAGATAATGTAACCCCGAGAACAATTGTATTTGGTGAAGAAGTAGATGTAATCACCTCTTCAATACAATATGAATCTTGTGGACATACCCCAGAAGAAGTAGTAGGATTACTGATTGTTACTTTTTTCTCCACAATAGTATAACATTTTCCATTGCAAACGTTATTGATATCATTATTGTTATTCTTATTGTCGTTGTTCGAAGGAGGAGGATTAGGTGAGGGTGTTGGTTTCTTTGTCTTTGGCCTCCTCTTTGAACTTTTAGTACTACCTCCATTATTCTCATCAAAGACATTCTTCTTCTTCAATACTCTCATCATATTGATATCATCGATCAGTTCCGCCGCGCGTGAGGAGGACGACGAGGGGATGATGATACTACTGGTACCAATTAGAATTGAGTAGGAAAAAACGAGCTTCATATTTATTCTGATATACAATTGATGTGTGTGAGAGTTGAGAGTTGATGTTGGTTGATATTGATAGGGCGGTATGAGCGTATATGATATGATATGATATGATATTGATATGATATGTCTTTTTTCAGATATATGTAGTAGTAGTAGTGGATTATTAGTGCGTTAGTGTTATGGGGTCGCAACACTATTTGTTGTTATCAAACTGTTTATAAGTATCAATAGATTGAGCAAAGGAGCATTATGTAGAGCCCTTACCTTATAGGAGCCCGACGGCTTCTCTAAAGAAAAGATGAGAGAGACGGATACCATAGATACCAACTCAGACTCAAAGTCAAAGCCAGCAGCACCACAGCCCGCAGCATGTATCAATCTCTTTGTTACTTCACCATACAAATGGTCCAAATACCAAAACCATTTCCATTGATATTGATAATAAATTATTGATGGCATCAGCTAATGTTCATCAGTGCACGATTCCTCATCTTGTGCCTGTTTCTTTGCCTTTCAAGCCATTGTCCTGACCAGTCTTCGATCATGATTGCACTTTGACCATCTAATACCTCGTCACGATTGTAATTTATCATTGATATAACCGTTTCTATTATCTCCACGTGACCCTTGCAGCGACAAACATCTCGTAGAAACAGTACCTCCTCAAAGGACTGTATTTCTTCAATTCCATTCATACCAGTAATCAATTTGTCAATATCTTCAGCTGTCATGGTATAATTAGAATCCACATATTCAATATCAAGCACTAAAGAAACTATCTTCTCGACTATCCTTGACTTGAGTATCTTCATCAACTCCTTATTGATTTTTCCATCTCATTGTCACCTATTCCTTGAAGCTTCATACGATCAGCCGCTGATTGCAAATCATTAACTTCATCTGATAGTACATCATTTTGTTTAGTCATACGTTCTTGCTGTTTCTTCAAGCCACTAATTTCCTGGCAAAGGGTTTTCTCTTTGATAATTTGCCGTTGTTTGTAACAGTACCCAAGCCACTACTTCCGTATACCATACCCCGTCCGACTTTATCAATAGTGGGTAGACTACCCCAAGGTCCCCTTGTTATAGATGCTGACAACGACAATGCCATTCCGATCATCCCATTTAGATACGGACACCCATTAATGTTTTGTGAAGATACCGATTGAGATACCTATATAAAGATACCTGTTGAAGTAAGATCCTACGTTGAATCGCCACTTGTTAAAGAGGAAAGCAAACCTCTTATAGTAGGAATAATTAGTAAAGAACCAAGTGATACTGTAAAGTAAAGCCGTATATCAGTCTAGGGATATACAACGATAGCCTCTGCAGTCTATTGACGCTACATACTATGTCGGGTAACGAACGATAATCCATTGTCGTTGACAGATTAAGCAGTTTCGAGACTTTATCTCCTAATCGTAGATTAGCCGAAGTTGTTTAGTGTAATATTTGCTAGAGTCTATTGACGCTGTGGCAATATTACAGTCAGTTAGTTATTGCATACTTTGAGAGGGAAGATATACCGAAAATTCAACCTTTGCGATTCAGTTTACAACAATTAGCGTGGTTCAACAACCGTCAGATGACAAACTAGGATGGCGAGCAACATTAATAACAATACAATCCATGAAAATGATAATGACAAAAGGCACGTCAACCTCACAATGGACGATGTACTCAATGGCACTATCAACGACACAATCAATTTATTACTCCGCGCAGGTAACCGTACGGATCTTGATAAATTATTGTTCTTCGTACAAAGTCCAGGGTTGATAGAAGGTGATGATTTTCTACAGTGGGCGTCTGATGCGGTAGTTGCATTACAACACTACCACCGCCACCTTCAGAATGGTGATTGGAACACTCCTATTCTTACACCACCTAACGACAACCAACTTAACATTAACATGGCAACATTGGCGGAGTGCTACGGGGAGATGATTCATGGGGACAGTACATACTTCATTAGCAACATGGAACATCTGCATGAATTCTTATCGCTGGTGGATAGGGGAGCTAATGGAGGTATTGAACTGAACTGAACTGAACTGAATGGAGGTATATGCGGTGACGATATGACCCTCATCTCATACACCGGAAGGACCATTGACGTGCAGGGCATTGACAATCATGAACTTCCACAACTCAAGTCATGTTCCTGTGGAGGAGTTGTCCGCACGCAACGGGGTCCCGCAATTCTAATATTCAATCAATATGCCTTCCATGGTCAGGGTAAATCCATTCACTCATCACTTCAGTTGGAGGATAACAAGTACAAGTCAACGATAGATGTTCTATCAACCAAGGGCAACAGTCATTGGCCACCCTCGACGGATATGCTATTCCGCTAGATTTCAAGAACGGCCTAGCATACCTTAACATCCGTCCCTTTTCCAAGGAGGAATGGAATGAACTCCCACATGTGGTCATGACTCGTGATGTTGTATGGAAACCATCCAAATATGATTCCAGGCCCTCCAGGGATGAGTCATGGTTTGATGGGCGCAACAACCCTTACCCCCTCCATCCTGGATTCGATCTTAGTGGTGATCTCATTGAGACAAACATCAGTGAGATTTTGACACCATCCGTCTTAACTCAACTACGTCGAGATGGACCACTCCTACAAGATCTTAATGCAGGTCTACACGAGACAACACCTGTACCCATTGATGTTGAGGCCAATCGGCAATACTTCCTTAACCAACCGGGGAGAGTTATCCAACATACATTTGATGCTACCACACAATATGTTCCACAACTGCATTCGCATCGTAGAATCCGTGACACACACAGAACCCAATTTCCTGCCAACAACGTCCAAAGGAGGCATGAACCTATGGCAACAGATACTGTCTGGTGTGATGTCACGTCTTGGGGAGGTTATATCGCTGCTCAGATATTCTGTGGTAAGCAATCCATGTACATCAGCGTGAAGGGCTGTAGCACTGATGCTGAATTTGCCAATATACTTAATGATGAGATACGAGAACGGGGAGCCATGGACACCCTCATCAGTGACAGGGCACAGGCAGAGATAAGCAACCGCGTCAAGGACATCCTAAGAGCTTATGTCATCAAGGATTGGCAGTCCGAGCCTCGTCAGCAACAACAAAATTTCTCAGAACGTGCGTATCAAGATGTGAAAAGACACACGAACTGGGTGATGAACCGGTCAAGCTGTCCACTTGAGGCATGGTTACTTGTCGTGGAATACGTCGTCTTCATCATGAACCGAATTGCAGGGAAGAAGCTAGGATGGAGGACACCTTATGAAGCCCTATGTGGTCAGACACCTGACATTAAGGTACTTATGCACTTCAGGTTCTGGGAAAAATGCCTCATCAAGAACTATCAAACAGACGGAAAGAACTTCCCATCCCAATCTGATGAGATTGTTGTCCGGTTCGTTGGTTACTCGTCTACTGTGGGTCATTCACATACTTTCAAGGTGCTCAACGAGAAGACAGGTGCCCTACTATTCCGGTCCTGTGTCAAGAAGATGAACAATGAGAGGGACATTAACCGCAAGGCTGATGATAATGCCCCAGATTTCCCTGACATTGATGACCCATCTACCCCTGAAAGAGTTAGATTTGGATCAGACAACACGGGTAAATATGCCGGGTTCAATCCAGAGAGCATAATTGGCAAGTCTATACTTCTGCCTACCAAGGAAGACGGGACGATTGATAGGGGTGAGATGGTTGACTACACTGAGGAATATGAGGGGCAACTAGAGGAGAACCCCGAGCGTATCCAGTTCAAGATTCAGGTAGGACCTCAGAGATTCGAGGAGTATGTTGCGTGGAACGAGATATGCAACTTCATCGAGGAGCAATCGCAGAATGAGAACAATACCTGGAACTTCAGAAACATTCTAGATCATCGTGACCTATACAAGGGTAGGAGAAATCCTAGAGCAAGCAAGGGTGGACGTCTAGCTGACCATCAGGTACTAATCGAGTGGGAAAGTGGGGAGAGAACTTGGGAACCGATCTCTCAGATCTATAAGTCAGCACCTACTCATCTTGCCGACTATGCTATGCAACATGATCTCATCGATAAATGGGAATGCAAGAGTATCAAGATCAAGGAATTAGCGGAGAAAAGCAAGAATATGCTAAGGTTAATACACCGCGTCAAGATTACCTCTCACGCCGGTACCCCAGTATACCAGTATGGTGTTCAAGTCCCCCGAAGTCACCGTGAGGCCATGGAGATGGATATGAAGAACAAGGACAATCTATGGCATGACTCAGAAGGTATAGAACTTAACCAACTGAAGGAGTACGAGGTATTCGAGGACTTAGGTCACAAGTCGGATCCAGCAGCCCGAGCACCCGAGGATCACAAGAAGATATCAATCACGTAGTATATGCAGTGAAGCACGGCGGAAGAAGTAAGAGTAGGCTAGTAGCCGGAGGACATCTTACTGAAGTGCCCACCGAGAGTGTATACTCTAGTGTCGTATCCCTGAGGGGAGTCAGGATTGTGATATTCCTTGCAGAACTTAACAAGCTGAAGATTTGGCAGACTGACGTTGGGAACGCATACCTTGAGGCCAAGACTGACGAAAAGGTCTATGTGAATCGCTGGTCCAGAATTTGGGGAGAAAGAAGGGCATGTATTCATTATCAAGAAGGCCTTATACGTGTTTAAATCATCCGGTCTACGATGGCACGAGCGATTTGCCGACATCCTCCGCAACATGAAATTCTTCCCGTGCCAGGCTGAGCCGGACATTTGGATCAGAGATATGGGCGACCATTATGAATACATTGCAGTGTACACGGATGACCTTACCATTGCTTCTCGGAACCCTCAAGCTATCATTGATGTACTAGAGGCCAAGCCTAACAACCTCAAGCTTAAGGGAACCGGTGAGCTGAACTTCCTATTAGGGTGTGATTACTTCAGGGAAGACGATGGTACACTAATGATGGTACCCAGACGATACGTTGTCAAGATGGTTGAAAATTATGAAAGATTATTTGGTGAGAAGCCGAAACAAGTATACCGAAGTCCACTTGAGCAGAATGATCGTCCGGAGCTTGATGAAACTGACCTACTTGATGCAAAGGGGATTAGGATATACCAATCACTTATCGGATCGGCCCAATGGATCGTGCAGCTCGGTAGATTTGATATAAGTGTACACATCATGACGCTATCCAGCTTATAGAATCCATCCTCTCCTATTAATTGGGGTTTGAAGTTCATTCTCTCCCTCAATAACTTCTCTTGGTGGTTCATATATTGAATCCCTATCCGAGGGTGGCAATACTGATACGGCTGTTTGATTCATCTCATCTTTGACCTTCCTCTTCTTCTTTGCAATGGTATCCTTATCATCTTCATACTCTGCCGAATCGAATGGCACGGGCGGAGTGAGTTCATTAACAGATGATAAATTGTCTGATATTGCTGCAGTTGTCTTACTAGCAATTTCAGGATCAGCAGCGTTTAATGATTCTTCTACCATTGCAGTAGGAGGCTCGGGACCTTCATTATTATCTATTTGCTCAACTTTATAAATCTGTTTCGGAGGCTCGGCCCTATTTGATATTACTTCGGCCATACCCATTGGTAAAGGCAGATCATCATTATCATCCTCTATTTGTTGCAATCCAGATGGCGTAGTTATCGATGAGTTGGTATTTGTAGTATTAGTGTTGTTGACATTAGGCTGTTCTGTTGTTGCAACAACAACATCATTATTATTCTCCTCTTCATTTTGATGTGCATCGACGATATCTTTAGTAGTATCCAATATATTATAGTATAGCTATTATGCAATGTTGACCTATAGTATAAATAAAACTGATTAATAATGCTGTAGCCGTGGATAATCTTGGTCAATATAGGTCTTGATGTGTGGGCTTGTGTAATATCTCTTTTGGTCGACGGTCAAATCAAGATCTAATTATTGTGATGGGGGTTTATGACTGTATACGAGAGCTTTAATTATTATTAGTACCGTTGTATACTAAACTGCATATACGGCTGATAAATAGGATATTCTATTCTAATAAAGATAGAGGAATGGTAAGGCAGTATCATAAGGGGAATATATATGAGACAATTGAAATTGAATGTAAGAATTTTCATTGAGAAGGATACCATCAGTAGCAAGCCCCTTATCGATTATCTCGCCCATAATATTACTGCATTTACTGTAACTGCATATGGGTAGACTGGTAGATTGACTGCATCGCTACCTTCCACTAATGGCAATTCCGTATTACTGATTAATTCACTGATATATAGTGGTATTGTTGGGCTCATATTATCATAGTAATGGCAGGTCAATGGCAATAATGCATGAAAGTCACTAGGCGATAGGGAAGACAAAGACACTGGACTCTCTAAGACTTCTCTTGTTCTATCTTGTGCTCTTGGAAGCTACTATGTATGAACTGTCCATAAAACAACTGCAACAACAACAGTAAAGACTTAGAAAAAGGGGATACCCAAGAGATATCGCCTCTGCCAATGTAGTAGATCAAGAGCGCTGCAACTGCAAGACATTCATGAATATAAGATTAAGATTGTCTAGCCTTAGTCTATCATGAGAGGAGAGGCAGGTTGGTATAGATGATTTTTATGGTCTACTAACCCAATACTTGAAAACACCTATCACTTGTTCTAAACACTTATTTCTATTCTACATTCTTCACTCGTCTGTACATCTCTACTCCCAGCATGCTATATCGTATAAGCCTTTAATTGGGCTTTCAATTCATCTCTTTCCTTCTTTAACAGCTCAATGTCATTCAAGGCGTTTTGCATTTCAAGCTTCCAAGCCGACAACTCGATCTTGGTTTTAGTATGCTCATCTTCCTGTTTTACTATCTCTGCATTAAAGTCAGTCACCAACTTGTCCTTCTCTTTTTCCAACCTAGTCACTTTATCATGAAGTGCCCGTTCCATACTCTCAAACCGTAAATGAGCCTTGTTCATCTCTTCCTCAAAGTTTCTATCTTCTTCTGATTCTTTAGATGCTAGAGCATTGATCTCTTCTTTGAGCTTGAGGTTCTCTTGGGTTAACTCGTCCATCGACATCATTGCATTGTGGAACTCTGCATTAACAGTAGCGAGTTCAAGGTTATGTTGGATCATCTTATCTTCATGATCGTCTTGGGAAGAAGTTTGACTAGTCATCTCACTCAACTTGCGGTTCAATACTTCAAGCTCACTCTTGTGTGTTGCATCCTTCTCATCCAAGGCATGCTGTAGCTTATCATATAACCCAGCCTCGTCCTTGATAGATGATACGTACTCTTCGTGTATCCTTGTTGCTTCCTTAGACTTGGCTTCCGATTCGGCAAGCTGATTAGTCAACTCGTCATGACTGAAATTCAGTGCCTTGACTTCATCTTTGAGGACCACAATCTCTTGAGTCAGTGCATCTTGTTCATCTTGATTGACTTGGGTATTGGCAGCTTCTTCTAACCGAGTAGATAGGGCAAGATTGTGTTCTTCCAAAGTCTGAACTTGTTGTTTCAGTGAGACGATCTCTTCTACCAGTGAATCATCATCCTGAAGTGTGTCATCACTCTTGTTGATCATCTCTTCCTTCAAAGCATCATTTGATACTCGTAGCTCGTTGACTTGATCCTTGCAACCACTTAGTTCTTCTCGAAGAGACATCATTACCTCGTTATCAGATAATAGAGCAGCGTCTAAATCATCTCTTGACTGTTCAAGCTGGACGGTTAGTGCTTCATTACTTTCCTCAAGCTGACGAATATACTCTTTCAATGCCTCAACTTCTTCCACCATGGCTTGCTGTTGACGTTCCATGTCAATCTCATCAGTCTCACGAGACATGGCAATCTCGTCAACACTTTCAGTGGATGACAATACTTGCTCGTTCTTCATCTCCATGATATCTTTGTTTAGACAATCAATGGTAGCCTCCAGCTCAACCACGCGGGCTTGGAGTTGTACAGTCTCCGCTTGATAATCTACAGCAGCATCTTCTTCAATCTTGGATTCTTCTACTCGAGGTACAGCTTGATCGCCTCCCCCATCTACCAATGTATCATCGAAAGGATTCACTGGCTTATCATCCTCCTTATCGGACTCGTCTTCTGATAAATCATCATAAGCAAATGGATTTGTAGCCAGCTGTGACAACGTCAACTCTTGAGGCTCCTGTACAGTATCATCTTGTGGAAGCTCAACATCAGGGAACATCTTGGTAAACTCGGGGTACACTCCATCCTTGGCAAGCTTGGTCTTGATTTCAGATAGCTCTGCCTGAGCCACTTCCAACTCTTCTACCAGTTTACTCATCTTATCATCCTTCTGAGACAATGCCGCATCATATTCCAAAGCTTGAGTCTCTAAAGTTTCAATCAACTTGTTATCTGTCTCAAGAGCACTAATACGAACTCCTAATGAGGCTTCCTTCTCTACAAACTCAGTCTTCGCTTGGGTAAGCTCTACTAAAGCAGCATCACGTTCATTTTCCAACTCTTCCAAATCATCTACAGCTTCCTTGAGACGAGATTCGAATAGATCTCGTTCCTCTTGAGCCTTCAGTAAGTTCTCGTTAACAGTTGCTTCTTGATCACTCTCAATTACCTTGAGGTATTCATCAAGCCTTTCCTTATCCTCAACAACAAGCTCATACTGCTCAAGAAGTTCGTCATAATCGGCTTGAAGGAATCTCATCTCTGCCAATTCTTCCTTTAGCTCCTTATGATTGACTTCTAACTTGTCAAGATCCTTGGTAGTATTGGATAGGTTCCACTCGGCCTTATCCAACGTGTCATCTCTTGACTTGATCACGTCGTGCAACTCCTTGTTGTAGGCGCTGATATGATGTAACAAGTTTGATACACGTCTACCTAACGACTCTGGAGTAGGATTAGCTTGCTGCTCACCATCGGGAGCATCTCTTGTAGAAGGATCAATACAATGCAAATCAGGTAGGACGGCCTCCAACTGCTGGGGAATGGGACTTAGTACGGCATCCAACCTCTCATGCAGATCTTCTACAACAGAGAGTCTTGACTCTAGTTCAGCCTTGCTACTTGTCAAGCTAGTCACGACCTCGTTCAACTCCTCGACTGACTCTTCGGCCACTGCCAATTCACCCCGAGTCTCTTCTAGATCACATTCTTTATCAGCTCGTATCTTCTGTTCACGTAACACGGTCTCTTCGAGCTTCGTCACTTTACTTTCTAGCTCGGTACAGCTCTCTGTCAACTCCTTGACTTGACGCCGAGCTTGACGTAACTGTTCACTCTTTGACTGAACATCCTTGTGGGTATTGTCTAGAGCCACCTTGAAGTGCTGAGAATCGGTATGTGCAGCTTCTAACTCCTGCATAACATTATGTAAATGTTCCTTGGCAGTCTCGAGCTTCTTCTCAACATCATTCCTATCACACTTGACCTTATCAATCTCTGATTCAAACATTTGGATAGCTTCATTATACTCCTTCTTGATACGATCATTGTCTTCTCGTAGATAAGAACCCTCACTTTCCATACGCCGTAAAGACTCCTTCTCATCCTTCAACTCGGCCTTGACGAGGCTTAGATCTTGTCTCGTCTTGACAAGTTCACCTTCAGTCCGTTCTAAACTACTCACAGTATTTGACAGTATAATCTTCTCCTCCATTGCCGATGATAGTTCATGTGACGTTTGCATCAATCGACCCTTGATATCCGACAATTCATTCATGGTATCATCCAACTGACGAACAAGAACCGACTTGTCAGACTTGACTGTGGCCACTTCCTGAGTAAGCATCTCAACCTCGGCTCGTTTCTCACCAACTTGTGCCATAAGATCAGAACATTCTTCTTCATGAGAGGCTAGGAATGATGAGTACTGTGCCTGCATAGACTCCTTCTCTTGTTCATGTGTAGTTCTTAGTTCGGTAATGACATTATTCAGCATTTCCTTACCAGCCTTCTCGGTGGCCAAGTCAATCTCAAGAGTCTTCATCTTGGCAACGGTGTTATTATCAGGCTGACCACCACCCATTTGCATCATGGGATAGCCAAACGGCATCATGGGGAAACCATACCCGCCATTGCTATTATTACTACTTCGATCATACTCCTTCTGTAACGATGCCTCGAGGATCATACGACGGTTACGCTCCGATTGTAATTCAAACTCAAGTTTCTTAATCTCCATACTGTTCGGGTTGGCATGTGATTGAGGCATGCTATTGTAGACACGTTGAGCCTTGGCAGATGCAAGTTCAGATGACAAGCGTTGTACCTCACTTTGTAATTGATCATTCTTGGTCTTGAGAGATGAGACATTCATATTAATAGTCTCCTTCTCTGACTTTAATGTACGAACAGTAGATTGTAATGACGTCACCTCTTGTTGAGCCTTTTGACTCTCTTCTTTGAGAAGTACAATCTCCTTCTTCTTATTAGACAACTCTTCCGATAAACGAACATTCTCAATACCACCAGCATACTTTAGACGACCCTGTAACTTTTGAATCTCGCACTGTAACTCTTGTACCTTCGTTTCATGTACATTCGTCAATCGTTCCTTCTCATCATCAATTGCCTTGACTAACTCCTGATACGATGTTTCACTAACATGTACCTCCTTACGTAACTGTTTCAACTCGGCCTCCATGACTGTATTCTTCCTAACTGATTGGGATGCCGCCTCAATTTCCTTCCGATGTGTAGTATTGGAAAGGATACGTTCCTTCTTCTCTTGATCACGTTCATCTTCTACTTGTTTAATACGTTGTTGATATTGTTCTAATTGTGTCTTGAGTAGTTGTACATTAAACGACGAGGATGATGCCTCCTTACTACTAATACCTGCTGACTTGCGATCCAACTTGTTCATATCATGTGGATCAGTATTAATCGACTTGTGTAACAAAGTACTACTTGACCCATCTCCACCATGATGACTACAATGCATAGGAGACAGTACAGTCTTGGTACCATTCGAAGCAACGACCGTAAATTCACTAGCTTGACGACTAATAATGGGAGGTACCTCCATTAATGTTTGTAAATGTTGTTGATTATTATTTGTAGTACTGTGAATTGACCGTATTAATCCTCCAGATCCTGATCCAGATGATCGTGTTGAACGACTGTAATTAGTGGAGGGATGTGTTAAACTTGTAGCATTACTACGAGGCGTGGCCATGAAACTCATTGTTGTTGTAGAAGCCGCAGGTGTATTGGCTGATTGTATACTGGTTGATACAGAAGCGGCAGTGGTATGTCTTGAAGGACTACCCATGGCACTATTACTAGAAGTCATCAACGATGATGACGATGTCGGAACACCACACTGTAACTCATTACACATACTCCTCACTTTCTCAACCTCAGTACAATGATCTGAATAACCAATATCAGCATATAACTTAAGACATGAACGTAATGTCTTCTTTGCTTCACTAACTTCTTTCTTCTTAATATGTACTGTACCAATATCAGACAATAGTCGTGCCATTTGTACAGTCTTACGTTCACTTCCTCCACCACCATTGTCTGAAGAACGAAGGGTATGCAATGCATCAATCAAATATGACTTGGCATCATTTAACTTACCCCGAGAATAGTATGTCATGCCTAACTTTTGTAATATCAATGAACCGTCGGTGTTACTTAGTCTACTACCACCACCACTACCATTGTTCCTTGACGAGGAAGAGTTAGTAAGCTGCTTATATTCATAATATCCCTCCGAGTAACATCGTCCAGCATCATCATATCGATGTAACTTAACATACCCATCTCCAGCTAATATATACGCCGATACTACTAATCTTTCCAACTTTTCCATACCACCATTGCTACTACTTCCAAAGGCATACTTATGACGACTATCCATAATTGATTTATACAATTCAATACATTTTTCAGATGTGTATACACAATCGTTATATTGTTTATTAGTAATGTAGTGGGTGGATAGATCATACCATACTGTAATTGCATTAGGATGAATATCATATAAAGTTGATGTAGATGATTTCTTTTTGGAGATATCATCTCGATTAATGGATGTAATGCCGTAGAATTGTAATGATTTATGATATGCTTCTATTGCCATATCTTGATTTGACGATGAGTGTTTGCTAGTAGAGGATGAGGAGTCTCCACTGCAGAGCTTGGTGTATAACTTTGCAATCTTATGATATACCTCGGCAATGTCAGGTTGGACCAATGTCCTCCCTTCTTTGTTAATGTCCTCCCGACTGCGGCTTCTTTCCTCGTTATTATTATTGTTGCTTTGTGTATACTTGAACTTTAAAGGCACTAATGAATCAGTATACATTCCGATAGTCTTGGTAATTACTTCCTTCTCTTCTTTCGATAGGACTCTCTCTCCCTCACTGCCCCTGCTCACTTCAATTGTACTAATCCTTCCACTATTGATACCGCTGGCATTGAATCCCTTACCTCCAATACCCCCAGACGTACCAGTATTCTTAGACTCCAATAGATCTAACTTCTTATCATACAAACTACCCAAGAATGTACAAGCAATTCCAACCAATGTATGTTCTTTATCTAACACTTGTTTCATAATGCCTACGGCTTGTTGAGTGTCTTTGATTGCCTCGTTTAGGCTACTCTCCACCATCTCCAACTTTATATCATTGGTAGCATCATTCACACCGTTGGTATTAGATTGATTAGTGTATGATGGAAGGAATTGTACCTTAAGTTTCGATAACTTGAGTAGTAACTTGGCATATATATACGATTGTTCACCGATTGAATTACGTTCTAATCGTAATAACTTTTTAATTGTTGATGTTGCTGACTTGTATGCTTGTTTGTTTGCTTGTTCTTTGTTGCCTCCCTTTCCCTTCGCCTTACTACTAGTACCACTACCGGTAGAGGAGGATTGATGTAACTGTTTCATCTTCTCATCTAATTTACTACTCAACTTTTCACGTTCAATATCAACATTAATTGCTCGTTCCATCCTTGCAATATCTCGTTTAATTGCTTTAACCTTCTCATTTCCCCCTCTCCCATCCTTACCATCTCTTCCTCCTCCCGTGTCGGATAGTCCGACAGTATGTAATAGTAGACCGAGACCATTGTTTAATTCTATAGAAGATTCGGTATATTTATTTGCAATTTCTAATGTTTGTGCTAAGTCTAGATGTACCTGTGCCAACTCTGTTGCTAATTTGATAACTTTTGAATCTTCTCTTCCACCATTTGAATAATGTTGACCCGTGTGACCTAATTGTAACTTAATCATTTCCTTTCTGGAAGTCAATTCATCTAAACCATTTGTAATAGCAGTCATATAAGATTGTACAGCTAAATTTAGTTGATTTGTTTTAAATTGTTGTAGGGCTTGATTGTGTAGGGTTGACATTTGTGATTCTTCCCCATAGTTAGAAGCGTCAGCGTTGTAGCAGGTTGGATCAGTGGGGCTATAATTATGGGGACTAGCGGAAGGGCTAGCAGCTGGGTCATTAGGGCTTCGAGTAGGACTCTGACGTAATTCATTATCTCCTCGTGGTGAATCTAGTGTTGGATTCTGACGTAGCTCCCCTGGTGATGTGGTTGGAGAGCGTAACTCGCTATTCGACTCTGACACTTTAGATCTTGGTGGACTGTCTGCGCTACTGCTATTAGTGTTGGTATTGGTAGTGTTTAGTTGGATTGAAATTGACGATGGATATGGATGTGGTGATAAAGTATTATCGTTAGAACGCGGAGACTGGAAAGGGAGAGAGGAAGAAGCAATTACTTGTGGGGGTATGCTTAGAAGAACAATTCTTAGATGCAATACCAGATGGACTTGATTTGGGTAGTGCTGATGATGGAGGAAGTAGCAGTGGTATCATACCCATTTCGGAACATGATTATTTAATGGATATGGTTATTACTCCCTCGAAGATATATGATCATACGTCCATAAGGTAATCAGTCGTCTTGTTTGATAAAGAGGTAATTCAAAGTACACATACATTACTTTGAGTTGGTACCTTTAGTTATTATTACTATTGTATGTGTCTTATTACCATACTCTAAGGATGTTCAGATCTAACTAAAGTTCTAAAACATTCAATGTGTCTATCTCTGAACTATTCACTAATCACATTATTGACAATCAGAAGCACAAAAGGGTCCGTTTTGAGTTTTAGTTGGTGAATCTTGATGTGTACAGTTTGAGTCTAAGAAGATATAATTAACTCTCCAGGATGATTCAGAATATGGAAACCTATCTTGCCATGAGCACAGATCTTGATTGAAAGAGCTTGCACCTTTAAACATGTCAAAAATATTAGTAACGCTTGACGTATCAAAGCTTGACACGTCTTGATTAAAGGCAGATGCTCCACTGAACATGAATCTCATATTAGTGACACTTGAGGTATTAAAGTTTGATAAGCCTCTGTTGAAGGAACTTGCATCGCTGAACATGTATTCCATATTAGTAACGCTCGAAGTATCAAAGTTGGATAAATCTTGATTGAATGATGATGCACCCTTAAACATGAAGCTCATATCAGTAACGCTTGAGGTGTTCCACCCATTGATATCTTCGTTAAAAGTACTACTGAAATAAAACAAGTATGACATATCTTTTACACTTTCAACACACCACGAGTTCATCGGCCAGCCGTAGGTTTGTGCAATCTCACATTCTTGATTATTCACACAGTCTTGATCACGAACTGCTTCATATAGAACACTACCAATACCACCATCATCCGCAGCGAAGCATAAAGAAGAAGGAGATGGAGTACTCTGTCCACCTACGCTTGTTGGTGGAGTCGTAGTAGGAGGTGTAGTAGTTGGTGCTGCTGGAAGAGTAAAACTAGTAGTTGCCTCGAATATTCTAGTAGGCGGCGAAGAAGTAGATGGAGCGATACTCAATGATGGAGCCAAACTGATTGTAGGCGGGGGTGTCACAAATACAGTCACTGTTGTCAAGTCGGGATTATTGGATTGTGATAATGACAATCCCAGAGCAATTACCAATGCCCCAACAAGTACAATAAGTACACCAAAGAAGATCTTTGCCCGTCGTTGTTTCCACCAGGGTAGAGTAGGCTCGAGAGGAGTTGCATCATACACCTCCTCATCTCTATCCTCAACCAAGAAGGCGTCTGGTATATGTATATCTGTATCCCCTGCTGCTTGGTTTGTTGTTGATGGTCCTGCATTGGCTTCCATATCTACCAATAAATCATTATTAATTATATCCGCCGTATCCTCATTATTATCAGTTCTTGTTTGTGATTCTATATCTTGACGAGCCACCCTTGATTCTACATCCTCCCATCCCCTTCTACTCGTATCCCCTCTTTCTGTATTGGTATTGGTATTATCCGACATACCTTCTCCTCCCTCAATATCAGTTGACGGCTCGAATATTAAACATCTATCCGTGGGTATCAATACTTCTTCCCCTTCTACTTCATTATTATTGGACACGGCTGCTGGTCTTTGTTGATTCATCTCATCTTTTGTTGCCTTTTTCTTTGCAATCACATCCTCGGTATCTTCATACTCTGCCGAATCGAATGGAACGGGCGGATGACTGCTCTGATCATTAACAGATGATAAATTGTTTTGCAAGGTTGCTGACACCTTACGTGCAATTTCAGGATCAGAGGCGTTTAATGATTCTTCCAACATTGCAGGAGGCTCGGGGCCAACATTGTCGTCATCTATCTGCTCGACCTCAACTCTACCATTTGATATCACTTCTGTCATACCCATCGGTAGAGGCATATCATCGTTATCATCTTGTATTTGTTGCAATCTAGACGGCATAGCTAATCTATTAGTACTTATATGGTTGTTGGGCTGATTATCTGATGTTTCAACTTCAACATCCACATTTTCTTGCTCCAAAGCATCGACATTTTTATTGCTATTATCCATGATAATGTGATATTATATAATAATTTCTACTAAAGGATGTAATATTATTCGTACAACTAGTTAATAACAATAACTGATATCTAAGTGTTATTCCCAGTGTGTGGATAATATTGGTCAATAAAGTTGATGGCTTATTATTGTGTATAATATCGTCGTGCTGATGTGTTTATGAAATCCTTTGCAGAAACACACCAATAATAAAAACTTTAATTAAATGATGCTGTTGTATATTATCTAGAGGCGAATATACGGCGGCAGAATTATCCGTAGCGGCGTGATATGATAATGGCAGATGCGCGTAAATACTATGGCGTATTAGATTGTTGATTGAGACATGAGATATTTGAGTTTTGGTCTTGACTAAATAAGGTCAAGACTTACGTAGACGAAACACAACTCTTGCTCTTGTTCATATCTTGTGCTCTGGAAGCTGCAGTTCATAATGCATATGCCCATAAATCAGAAGCTCAAATTATAGAAGAACATCTTTTATCAATGGGCTGTACTAGTTCCAAAGCAATCCCAAACGAATCACAAACTAAGTCCTACCAATGTCAAACAGGCACAGGTGACGGAGACGGTGACAGTGACGGATATCGGGAAGACTTCCAATTTTATCATAGATGCTGTTGGCCTATACGAACTAATGAGGTATCTTCTGAAGTTGTTGAAGCCCTATCGACATCGACTATTCTCAATAAAGCTGAACCGGTTGTAGAACCACGAGAGTCGGGAGAAAAGGAGGACGACGACAAATCGGCTAGTCGGTATCAACTACTGAGCCAATGCCAACGTGAACTTGATATAAAAGAGCAATGGAGATTACAAGGTCCTGGTGTTGTTGCATTGATGGGTGTATCTCCAGAAGAAATTACAGTGGTGAACTCAATGAGGACTATGCCTATGCCTATGCAAAAGAGAACTATCGACATCGAGAAATACTATGAGTTAAGAGGATACAAGAAGCTACAGGAAGGTAGTGCACAATTAGGGTCGCCGAAGAGGACCAAATAAAGCATTAACTCTGTCGTCTTCTGATTCTAAATGTACATCAGCTACTTAACTATTAGTATCCATGATGATATTAATTAGCTTCTAATGACACATATATACAATTGATTAATAAGTACTTGTGTTCGCTGTTGCAGCTATCCGTATGGTTGGGCTAATAACTCGGTTCTCGTCTTCTAGTACCTCAATAATGCTCATACAACCACTCTTATCATCATTTGTATTGTAGGATGATGCAACATAACAACTTGTGCACATCATGTGTGCATTTTGTACATCAACCACTATCGGATCAAAGATATGTAGTAAAGCAGAATCAATTGTTATATATCCCTACTTGATTTTCGTATATAATCTTTGTTTTTATGCAAGTATTGTTCCGTGTAGAGTTGTCACTTACTATAACACCATTTTCGAAAATGAGTGAGGCGTAGGGATGTCATCGATGTGGCTCCACATATCGATCATGGGAGGTATATAAACATCATTGGGTACTTGAGTAATATAGAATCGTTGAGGAATATCGCATAGGTATGTATTAGATAATGCATAGCCTTAACAAATGGGTGGGTCTCTCAATCGATGCATCAACTGCTACTATCATTTTTTTGATGGGTGGATAGAAGTATACATTTCGTAGTAACTAAGGTAGTTCATCGTATAAATCACTTTGAATATCATAACCAATTATATCGTTATGACGTATCTAGGGTAGTTTGTTGTCAACTATTGTAGCTATGGAGTATAGCGTAGTAGAAGATAGGAGATGGATATCGTCATGACAGTCTTTGAGAGATATACTTGTATGAGATGTATCTTGACTTGTAGTTTGCTCTACGACGACCTCTCGTGA
>Ga0075439_12471_pt1 | contig 23780 bp, 14 predicted proteins | sample MintriSingleCell_FD_74264 | JGI IMG/M metagenome (GOLD analysis project Ga0075439, IMG submission 74264) | Marine eukaryotic communities from Monterey Bay, USA to study complex ecological interactions - Minidiscus trioculatus JGI Plate_4_G5... | ecosystem: Environmental > Aquatic > Marine >... | reverse complement strand
GGTGCACCATCTTTATATTGCATTTTATATGCACAATTATTGTGTTGTGGTTCTTCATCAGAGCTTGATTGCTGTTGATCTTCACTAACAACGCTACTACCACGAGGTCTAACTCTACTGACAATACCAACCCTAGCAACCATACTAGCACTTGCCAATGCCTCACCTCTAAAACCAAATGTTCGTATACTTTTTAAATCATCAACATTTACTAATTTGGATGTAGCAAATCTTGTACATGCCAGTGGTAAATTACGTGGTGATATACCGTGTCCATTATCTGTTATAATTATTGAATCTAATCCACCACGTTGAGTTTGTACGTCAATTTGTGTACTGTTTGTATAATTGCAGTGGTTAAGATATTATAAGATTAGGTATATATGAGATTTGGTTTATGAGTGAATTGTACAGAGTTTATAATATGAATCTATGAAACAAACAATATACTCACCCATCTGCATCTAAACTATTTTCAATCAATTCTATAGCAAAGGGTAAGGTATTGAGTAGGGCGGTATTAGATAGGTATACATAATATTAACATAGATTATTATAGGTACACCACACATGCACCGACAAAGTTATTTTTATATCATATCGCATACGTATAAACTCACCTTTAACAACACTGACCGGACGTTGTACCACCTCACCGGCAGCAATACGATCTACTACCTCCTTGGGGAGTGGGCGTATCTTCTTTGGCTTGCGCTGTTCCATCCTATCTCCACTACCGACCTCCAACCTAAAGGCAAAGGTTGCTGCCACAAACCTCAAACACTCAAGACCAAATTATGCTACTCTAATTAAATCTAATATTAGCGATTGAACGCCGTTATGCTGTTACTTTTTGATTGCAGATGTGTTGCTATCGCGCGGCGGCTTTGCTCACTGAACACGCCTTCAATACAGCGGTAGCATTGTATACATATTGTGGAGTATTGAGTTATTGAGCCGCAGTGGAACGTAGTGAGTAAAGTAAGCCAAGTCAAGATTGCGAGTCTTTTTTCTACACCAAAACATCACAATTTTGCAATACATCACCACCATTAGTACCTTATCAATACATCTATACAAACAGTACAATATTATACTATTCATACTACAAATAATATAAACACACTCTACAAACAGTACAATATTATATTATTCATACTAAAAATAATATAATAATTATTTTACAATGAGTGAGATTTCATCAACAATGACCACTGATATGCAACGAAATAATATGGAGTATATTATATCCTCGGTTGATAAACATGAATTATCATTGCGAAAGAAACAGCAATCTACTGTTGCAAAGATTGATTCAGAGCGTAGTACACAAGAGAAGTTAATCCTACGTCGAGATTTCTATGAAAAGCTACAGTCAAATATGGAAGCAGGGAAGGAAGAGGCCAAGTCTAAACTGGATGAAGCAGAGAAGGCAATGTCAATTGTACAACAGAAAGAAAATGATGCTGAAATAGAATTAGAATCATCTAAAGCTACACTGAATGAAGTGATTGAGCAAAACAAACGTGATGTACTACCCGAGTTGGAAAGATTAGAAACGTTACTACAAGCATCCAAAGATGAGGTTGCAATATCAGCAAGAGCATACGCACAGGATGAGCAACGATTAGAAGGTTTGAATGCTATGAAGAAATCTATAGTCTCAGAGAGCAACGAGTTGAAGGAGTCTATAAAGGAGCAAGAGAAGATTCTATCAGATATACAAGCAATACCTAATGTACATGCACAAGAATTGACAAAGGTACAGCAAGATGCAAATACAATCCAACATGAAATTGATGTTGCAACAGATACAGTGAAGCAAGTACAATCTCAAACTATTGAATTACAGAAACACAAAGCAGAGTTGGATGAGCAAAAGGTCATGGAAACAAAGAAGTTACATCATCAACAAGAGAAGTTAAACGATAAACGTTCATGTGTGGATGGATACACTAGCCAGATTGCTGATGAAAAGGTACGTCAACATTCATTAGCTACTGAGAGGGTGGAGTTAGAGCTAAATATTAAGAAGACACAGGATGAAATCAAACATAATAAAGCCTTTCTAATTGCAGGTGAGTATTATTTCATGTATTCACTACTTGTGTTATATGTCAATATGAAGTTAACAAGTAATGCTTACAATATCTTCTCATTACAATTTAACTCAGAGAACCGGCAATTGAATGTGGCAAAGAATAACCTCGCAAAGAAGCAACAAGCAACTATGAAAGTCGAATCATCTATACCCTTGATGAAATCAAAGCTAAAAGAGTTACAAAACACCAAATCAATGATTGAGGCAGAGAAGCACAAATATGAACAGATCTTGACCTCTATGAAGGGAAAAGTTGATGATATCCTGCAAAATTTGGAGGATGAAGAATATGAATCCAATGATACACTTGAACAACTCGAAGAGTCTACAAAGGCAGTGGCGGAGAAGGAGTGTGAGATTGAAAAAGCCCGTATAGAGGAGAAGAAATGTATGACTTTGTTATCATTAACAAAGGAGAAACGTGCCTTTACTCGTCGTAGGATTGAGAGTATAGAGCAGTTGAAGAGTGATATCGACATGGAGATTCACGTCTCAGAAATGCAGAAGCTTGACTTGTCCAAGAAGATTCGAGACACAGAGAAGAAGACAAAGGATTTCAAACAACTTGCAGAGATGATTAATGAAGAAAAGGTTGAATGTACCAAATTGATTGGCGAGACGGAGAAGACATTAGATCAAATGAAATTGAGGCACGAGTCACTTGAGCTAGAACTTGTGGATCGAAATGAGGAGAGGAATGATAAAATGAAGACTCTCCATGAAGAATCTACTGCTCGAGTTGGAGCCCAACAAAAGCGAGCAACCAAGCGAACTGACAAGAGTGAAAGCTGGTCAATCTATCAACGGGCTCTTGAGGATGTGGAGAGGCAAGAAGCACAGATTGACAAGCTGAAGGCTTCTCTTAGTAGTGCTAAGCGAAATGTAGAAAGAGCACGCTCTCAGACTGGGCAACTACACGCTGTAAAAGATTCGATGAGTGAACAACTAGAAGGTAAAAAAACATCACTAATGGATCTGGCTGAATGCTCTTTGACATACAATGCAACACTAAAGAAAGCAGAACTTGACAACCTACAGAAAGAAGAAGAGATACACATGGTTGAGTTGAAGGTGAGTATGAAGATTATGAAGATTCTTTCTGTAATAATATACATCTAAACTTGAAGTCATCTAATGCAACTCTCTAGAATAAGGATATGCAGCGAAGTATTGACTTGTTAAAGAAAGATCTCGAAAGCTCTGTAGATATTGAGGAAAAGATTGAACATACTAAGAGGTCTCTAGAGAAACAGATCTTAGAAACACAACGGCTTTGTCAAGAGCTCGAATCTCCCAACCATTCTAGGTTAAGACATTATGACGGTGAAGATCCATCAGAGGAGGAGCTTGTTGCCAAGTTATCAACTTTGGAGCGTCTTGTACATAACAAGAAGGAGGTGTTGCTCACCAAGAGCATTCAAATGCAAGAGTTATCCCTCCGTATACAACAAGCACAACAGTCAAGAGACGATTGGCTAAGTTCCACTCAAACTATTCTAAATGATATCAATGATTATCAAGGTCGCATTCAAGAGAAACAGCGCATTTACACATCACAACAGAGTGAGCTTCAAATGTACAATGAGATCATCGAATCAAGCAAGGCGAGAATCGCTGCACTTGAACACGATCTTTCATTTCGGAATGAGTTAGTAGTGACCAATCAAGTGAAAAGTATGGATAATGAGAATGAGGAAAGAGATGAACAAGAGATTGGACAAGGCGATTCAGCCACACCTAGTTTACGCCCAACTGCCTACTTGCCATTTGACGAGAACGAGAACACTCTAAATATTCCTAGGCCGGTAAGCCAAAGTCAAAAGATTTATCATTATATTAATAATATATTTTATACAACTGACTTCTTTCTCTTTTGTGTAGTATGGCGCAAGGGCACCTTTCAAGCCGAGTAAGCCGGTGTCATCAATCGGATCTCCTGAGTTATATCGACTCAAAGAGAAGGTGAACATATGAAGTGACAATAGATACTAAAAGTGGTATGCATCATGGATTTTAGAAATTCAGGGAGAGAGCTAGCGGTCCTGTTCATGACGAGACACGGATATATTTGAGCCATACACTTATCGACATACAAGATACTAAACACACTAGACGCCTATTCATAGTAGACGATCATATCATTTTTATTTATACCATTACCAACGACCGTTGTAATTCAAAATTTCAAATTACGGCCACATTAATATTATGTTATTCTCTCGCTCCTTGGTTGCATCAATGAATCGAGTCATTACAAGTCTACCTTAACATGACGCAATGAAGAAGGCTAGTCCAAATACTTACTTTAAGAAACGAGTTGGAGAATATGAACTAAGTGAAGTGTTAGGTGAAGGTTCGTTTGCTACTGTCAGGAGAGCTAGACATGTGAAGTCGGGCCAAGAGTTCGCCGTCAAGTGTCTTGATAAGTCACAGATTGAAAAGCAACACATGGAAAGTCCGCGTTTGTATTGTTTACCGTGTGAATGATTGTGTTCAATATAAAGTCTCGACGAGTTGATGTACTGACATATGTTATATCTACCTCTCTTTCACTTCATAACCATTGATAATGCGCATCTTCCAGGCAAAGCAACTTAAGAGAGAGATCGCTATAATGCGTATCATTAAACACCCACGAGTAGTACAATTCCACGAATGCTTGGCTAGTAAAACTAAGATTTATCTAGTATTAGAACTAGTGACAGGTGGGGAGTTGTTTGATCTTCTTGTGAAAGAGAGAGGATTTGGAGAGACCAAGGCTAGGGGCTTCTTCAAGCAACTCGTTGAGGGTGTTGCCTGTTGCCATGCTCAAGGAATCTGCCATCGAGATCTCAAGGTATGAAGCAATGAAGTTTGTGTTGTACTGCGCATATGATATGTCTCACCAACATCATACTTATATCTTCTTATATCAGCCTGAAAATCTACTCCTCGATGAGAATGGCAATTTGAAGATAACGGACTTTGGTCTCTCAGCACTTCATAACACTACCGTAGACGAGGCTACTCTGACATCTTCCAAACTGTTACATACTAGTGAGTTTTGTTAATTGCGATGCTGTTGAAAGATTTGTATTGTATGATATCTCACTTCATCCCTTAATCTTATTCATAGCATGTGGTTCACCAAACTATGTGTCACCTGAGGTACTTGATAGTGACGGATATGATGGGAGGAAGTCTGACATTTGGACACTAGGAGTGATATTGTATGTCCTGGCAACTGGGCGCCTTCCTTTCGATGCAAAGAATACCAAAGATCTATTTGATTCGATCCAAAGGGCATCATTTAAATTTCCATCAGATGTAAGCCCAAGCTTTAAAGACTTGGTCTCGAGAATTCTAGTAGCAAATCCTAGAGAGAGACTAAGTTTATCTCAGATCGAAGAGCATCCATGGTATCAATCGAGCTCAGTCAAGAAGTAAACTAATCTCCTCAATAAACAAAAGCTACGCCTTATTCACTGCATTAAGGGCTCTTGTGTAGAAGTCATGATGACTATAAATCTCTTCGTCTCTCACTGCATTCTTTCGTTGTGGTGTAGCTTCAACCATCTTGGGCTTTTTTCGTTCCTTGAATTTAGATTTCAACTTTTGTTTCCTTGTCTCTTCGGCTTCTTTGTCAAAGGTACTTCCCAAGAAAGATTTGGCATCATCAAGGAAGAAGGAAGCACTAACTTGTGTTCCACCGTAGTATAGCTTACGATTCTCGGCTGCCATGAGCTGTGACTTCGTTTCCATCTCAGCTAGCTTGTTCTTCAACTCATCAATCTCTCTTTGTTTATCGAATTGCATCTGTTCGGCTTGTTGTTTGGCTAATAGCGTCTCTCTCACGGCAACTTCAGCTGATAGTTCTGCTCGTTTCGCCCGTTGAACAAGTTCCCCTCTATCTTCACTGTCTTGACTTGCATATGAGTTGTCTTCGTCAAAGTCATCACATTCAGATTGTACAGACGAAGAGATACTTTCACCCCCATCATCATCCTCGTCTTCAATCTGCACGAGTAGAGACTCGATTGTTTCCACAAGCTTCTCCATTCTATTCCTGACAAGAGCAAAAGCCTTATCTGCCAATACAAGCTTGACGGATAGTCTCTTGACCTCTATGGTAGCATCACGAAACAGTTGTTCAGCCTCTAATACAATATTCTCATCGCCGTCTAGATCAATCTCTTCTTGCATTAACTCCTCAGCTTCTATAGAATGTAACATTGCAACCTTTAACTCTCTTCGTAGTTGTGTACAATTCTCACTCGTCAGTCTTAGTAGTATACTCTGACAATCTCCAATAGTGAACATTTCAAACCCTGACATCGTACCAGCTCCAAGTGATTGACATCTCATCTGTTGAAAGTCGGTATCATCAAGCCACTTTACCTCCTCAAGCCAATATTGAGGAACATTGGAATCATAATATGACATACCAGGCCGTCTAATGCGATAAATTGGCCTCTTAACAAAGTGTGCCTTGGCCGATCGACGTGTGAGTAAATGTGCGGTGGTAACATCCTTCGGTGTTGCTCCATCACGCCATGCCTTGCTAACAATCACGGCATCCCGAACTCTTGACGCTGCTTGGAAGTAGGGTGTTAATACTATATCATCTACTACATTTGTGCCACCTCGTCTTTCCAAGCCTCGATCTATATCCGTTTCCATAATACGACTCCTCATTTCAAATAGAGCAAATGCCTTCTTTGTATCTACCAAGTTCTCAAAGTCATATAACATTGATTCTTCGGAACTGCTAAATTCCATCTGACTTGTACATAGTTTTCTAAATGCCCTGACCATCTTTCGGACCATTTCAGGTTGGACATAATAGATTGACAGATCTGGCAAGCTCTCAAAATCTTCGTCTTCTCCCTCCATATCATGGTGAAGATGATGAGAAGAGACGTCGGCCGATCCCCGAGTGACTGCCGAAATATCAAGCGATGGGTCCAAAAAGCTGGTACTCTGTGCCCTCGAATTGTGTTGAGGCTTTGAGGTTGTTGTAAAAGGATTGTACTGTGTAGAAAAGTTCACCTGCTCTTCATCTTCAAAGTTATATGAAGCATGTTGTTGTATAGCCTGTGGGGCATCTTGTGATCGTTCCCATAATGAATACTGCTCTTCTGATAGACTGAATGGCTCCTCTTGTACTACACCATCAAATACATCTGATTCAGATTCAATATTTGATGATGATACTATTGAACCCAGAGAAGTTTGTCTACTACTACTATTCCTTCGTTGTTGTCGTGGCATGGAGGGCAGTGTCAATCCCATATTAGCATGCCGTCGAACATCGGCAGTAGAAAAGATGTTTGTACTAGCCTCACTTTCCAAGTCATCCATTAAATTTGGTACATCTTTTGTTTTATCAATGAATCCGCGATAGCCACGCAACATTAAATTACCGCCTTCTCGGGGTGGTGCACTTTGACTATCTTTATATCGTAGTGCTTCCTCTGATAATGTTTGTGGTTGACTTCTTTGATGCTGTTGTGATGAATATGAATTGTTATTATATGTATTGTCATGTGGATCGGTATCAAACGATACCTCCTCTTGAAATATTTTAGGACTTGGCAATCGTCGTCCAGAGGCGCGGACACGATGTTCACTACCAGTTAAGTCAATACCTTGCAATTTGGCATCTTGTTCTAACATTGCATTTGTAGTTTGTGATGATGATTGAAATCTACCTCTTGTTGTTTGACTATTCATTGAAGTAGTATTGGTTGCTTGTCTCGCACTACCCGGTGTTTGTCTTTGAGATGTATTGTTCCTCAATTGTAAAGCAGCATTCAACTGTACATCAGCTGCACTCTTATTATTATCAAATCGATTTTCATATGCCTCATCTAAATCAATCGGACCACTCCTTCTCTCATTTTCAACATTGGTATTATTGTATGCATCAATTGGCCCATGAGAAGAAGGCATGTTATCACCATTTAGCCAAGTTTCCTTCTGTTGCTGTTGAACTTCATTATCACGATAATTCTGTACTGGATACTCCTCGTGTCTTTGATTCATATTCTTGAGTGGTGAACTAGTACTGCCATTCTCACTCTCGCTATAGCTACGTTCCATTTCATACATTCTACCTCTTCTATCAATTGTGCCAGGCCATCCTGTTGGATTATAATTAGATGACTCGCCTGTATATTCTGTGACACTTGATTGTGTATTTGATCTTGATGGTGATATTGACAGTGGCTGCTGCTGTTGTTGTACTTGCTGTTGATGATTGTGATTATTGTGGTGTTGAGGTGGATTGAAATTTGTTGAATTTGGATTATGATTCGATTGTATATATGGACCTTCTCCTGTTGTAGAGTAAGTTGATTGTGACTGTGTTGAAGAGTTTGTAACACTGCCTCCGGGATTTCTTTGAGTTTGTTGTTGCGACTGCTCTTGCCTAGTGGTATTTGTAATAATTGGTGATTGAAACTGCACACCAGCAACAGTCTGTTTAATATATTGCAATCCACCTCCAACACTACTCTTCTTTTCTTCATTTCGTGATCTATTCTCCCAACCACTTGCTCTACTCTTTACACTATTTGCTGCAATTCTCTTCTCCTCACTTGACAATGGTATTGACGATGCTGAACTATTCTTCTTGGCTAATTCCTTTTCATGCTTTAATGAAAACATTGATACCAATTTATTTACTGTTGATCTAGGCTTTGTTGCTGTTAATTGTGGAGGAGAAGATAGTTGTTTGTGGGTTGTGTTACTTGGAGATGGTGTGCCAAATGATTTAGACAGACTTTGATTTTGTTGTTGTAGACTTGTAGGAGTGTTGGTAAGATTACTATTGTTCAATGCTCTCAATTGTGCAGCATTTAATTGTGATGTTTGTTGTCGTTGTGCTACCGATTCGGCTATGTTGTCTAATATTGATCTATTATTACCATTGCCTAAATCTCGCGAGGGAATGGATATACTGTTATTATTTCTACCACCACCATCATATCGATTATGATTATTGTTTACTGAACTTTCGTATGATTCAAATACAATACTCCCCCTTCCATTATTATTGTTATTATTGGTAGTACTGCTAACATTCATATTAGCACTACTACTACCCCTTGTACTAAAACTAGTACTATTATTAGAAGGTGGTGGCGTGCTGCCTGTGGAACTTCGAGATAATGCACGTCGGAATATTTGTTGATCTCGTGAGCCACTTGATTTTAATGATAAGTTATGCTCAATTTGTTGAGGTGATGATGAATTGTGGTGGTGCTTGTTCATATTGTGTAATGTTGGTCGTTGCACTTTATTGTTCAACATTGGTTGTTCATAATTATCTTCAGTTGGCCAGTCCAATGCCGCCGATGATGATTCCATTGCGTTATTATTATTGTTATAACTAGTAGTATTGTTCCAACTATTCATGATTGAAACTATGATTCAATAATATAATACTATTACTCAGTCTTGTAAAAGATTTTCAAAATGTTGTTGGTGTGCTCATATCTTGTGCTCTCGTATCTCTTGGTTTTACTATATGAGTATTTAATATGCCTACCCTCCTTCATATGAGCTTATCTGTATATTCAGTGGGAGGTCTATTACCAGAAGCGGCGCAATATGGGCAGGTTGGTATGATGAGCGCCATTGGCGATTTTGCCTAAAATTTTCATGAGTTGTATTGTACTGTACTAATTATGAGATTACGGTACGTGATCCTATTCTCTTCCGATTAAGAACTGGGACGCAATTTATTGAGGATCCTAGACCATATACTCTTCAATACAATACTACACCTTCAGTCTGATGACAAAGAGTCGACAAAGAGTCCTGTTCTCTCTTCATACTGCCATTATAAGATGATGCAAATGCATGGCAGACACAAACAACAAAAACAAAACTCTCCATTACATCTATCCGCCTCTAGCATTGCAGTCAACTGTATACAATTGTTATACACCCATATGATTGAAAGGTTTAATATATTGCCGCCTCTAGTATGTCAATAAGTCTCACATCAAGCTTGATTTTGGTGAATAATGTAGAAGAGTAATAATACCTGGCAAGAATAGTAATTATCTTCAATCATAATATTAAATGCTTCGATAGCTCAGTTGGGAGAGCGCAAGACTGAAGATCTTGAGGCCCCGTGTTCGATTCACGGTCGAAGCATTTTTTTGCTTATTAGATCATGTGATGTTGTTGAGATATGCTTTGACGGCGTGTGGCCTCGCACCCTTTTATTCTGCAATGTAAATGTGTAGATGAATGATAAGTTTTAGTTATGATGTTTGAAAGACTGCGCTTTGACTGAAGATCTTGAGGTCTGAGGCTCTGTGTTATCTGAATCGGTCAAAGAAAGCCTTTTGCTTTATTGACATGTGGTGTTGATCTAGATGCGATAGTGGCCTCCTACGGTCGGCATTCCATGTAGTAACCTCGTGTAATCCTCTTTGCCCATCTCTATGTGGAGATGTGGTAAAAGGATACCAAATATAAGGATACCAGGATACCTTCCTTTACTACATAATACAACTCTGTCTATCACTTATCTACTTGCATTATGCATTGTCATTGGTAACTGCAGTAGCCAATAGCACAAACTAAATAGGGATTGTTATCTTTCTTATCAATTAGATATAAGCTTATCTATCAGTAGGATCCTCGTCACCTTTGCTTGTCGTCTACTTTGCTTGTCATAATTTGCAACAGAAATAAAGATACAAAGACAAAGATACTAATACCATCCACCACAAATTTTACTGACATAAAGAGATAGATATTCATCATATAGACAAAAATTGAAACTTAATATCAGCTCATCGTATAGACAATGTTAAGCTCCAAAATATTATTTGGTTATATCCTTCTACTTGGTAACGGTTCTTCTATTGTAGAATCATTTTCGAAATCCATCATCAGACATAGTGCATTATCATCATCGTCAAGTACATCACTTTATGGAGTTAGATCAACAGCTCGTCGAGTCAGAGATTCAATACTATCACGAGATCGTACTGATAAAGATTTAAAAGATGGTATTGCCTTCTTCTACGATCGATCATCCAAGTTATGGGAGGATGTATGGGGTGAGCATATGCATCACGGATACTATGTTCCTGAAGATAGAACTGATCATGTTCAAGCGCAAATCGATTTAATTGATGAGGTATTGAAATGGGGTGGTGTTAATGATGGCAAGTTGCCCAAAAAAGTGGTTGATGTTGGATGTGGTATTGGCGGTAGTTCTCGTCATATTGTTAATAAATATCCTGGTTGTACTGCTCAAGGTATTACTCTATCTCCATATCAAGCTAAGCGTGGAAATGAATTGGCAAAAGAACAAGGTTTAGAGGATAGAGCTTCTTTTCAAGTTGCCGATGCATTGAATATGCCATTTGAAGACAATACCTTTGATCTAGGTAAGAAGAAACATTGTATTGTGTCATATACATTTGCATATGATATATATGATATGTGCACATGATATGTGCACATGATATGTTTACCTTATATATGTATAACTTAATCGTCATTGCATCATTATGTTGTTTGTGTCAATAATGAATAGCTTGGTCATTAGAAAGTGGAGAGCACATGCCAGACAAATCAAAGTTTGTCAGTGAATTGATGAGAGTAGTAGCACCTGGAGGCCGAGTGTTGATCGTAACTTGGTGTCATAGAGATTTAGAGCCAGGTGAACCAAGCTTATCTAAGAAGGAAGAGAAGATTCTAGCGAAGATCAACAGGGCTTATTATTTACCCAAGTGGTGTAGTGTAGATGATTATGTGAAACTATTGGAGAAGGAAGGAGGAGTAGATATCAAACGCGAGGATTGGTCTTACATTATTGCGCCCTTTTGGAAAGCTGTGATAAAATCATCACTAAACTTGAAGAGTGTTGTTGGGCTACTAAAGAGTGGCTTTTCAACAATGAGAGGAGCGTATGCAATTTTTCTCATGCTTCAAGGTTTTGATACCGGAGTTATCAAATTTGGTCTGATCACATGTACAAAGAAAGAGGATAGTTCTGAAAGTAGTGACAAAGAATTGCAACTCGGGCGTACAGCAGAAGGTGGAACTGTTGTTCTTTAAAAGTATATAAACAACAGCATAGTGACGACCGACTTTTTTCATCAATAAACAATTCTTATCAGTTTAATACAATATGAACAAACAACTACCAAAGTGCATAACGAGGAGCTATATTCATTCATTCCCCATACCAAAGTGCATATTAAATGCACCAACTAGTCTTCTCATAACAGTTCAATATCTAGTGTGTCATACTAACCATAGCCTCTCTTTCCCGACGTCCAACTCGTTTGGCATCTCCCATTTTTCTCTTTCCTTCGTCGATAATATTTGGTCCGAACTCCTTTACCCAACCAAGAGTTGCAGAGGGGATGAAATCAGTAAATGGCAATAATTCTTCCATGAGAGCAACGTACTTGAGATTGGGCATAACTCCATCATACAAAGCGCCAACTAAGATCATAGAAATAGGCGCCCAAGTTAAATCAAACCCTTCTCCGGCAATTGGGATCAAGTAGGATGCTGATCCAATAAGATCGATAGTTAATGAAACAATCAACTTGCCAATCATATCTGTTGGCAGCACTGCCTCGGCCAGAGCTTGAGGAGATGGACGTGGCCCAACATCATAAATGATTCGTTGTCCAGTCTTTGTCATTAGGAATGTCTGATAGGTAGGTTCGGTAACATGCTGTATACGAGTCCGTCCATCTCGTGTTGAGAAGTATACACCCGAACCTACCGCACCTAGTGCTAATGCCACAGTCAATACGATGAGTACAATGGGTAAGAAGAATGGGATACCAATAATCAATACACCCCCAAGAATGGGTAATGCAGCCACTGCAACTGTTGCCAATGGCACAGCAGGTACTAATAACAACTTCGTAGCTGGGAAGTTCTTTGGAATATCTCTTGCCAATCCTGTCGCCGTCCCAACGGTAGTATCCGAAACAATATCCACAGCACCAAACCACGAATTGGCTAGGTTGATAATTGCTGAAATCTCAGGACGGTATGGACCTTCCAAGCATAATTTCAAACGTAATGTAGGTCCCTGATCACTTAATGATGATGAACTATTATTGGATGCCATGTTACCTACTTGCCGTCCTTTCGAGGTACTACTTCCTGTTTCGGAATCAAGATTGAGTATTAACCATTGAGTATCATTCACACGCAATGTACGATGGATAGTACATGTCGATGTTAAATTCTTGGCAGGATTGGCATACTTTAATGTAAATGTTACTGTTGATTCGAATAATGTAGATAATGGTGCAGTTAATACTAATTGATTGGCAATATCGTTTGACTTAGGAGAACCGGCACCGCCAAACTTGAATGAGTTTGCATGATCACGATGCTTGGCGGCTGGTGGTCCGGTACTAATTTCATTATATCCACCACGGCCATTACCTTCGGTATAAGACATTGTTACTGCTGTGGGTACCTCGTCGTCTGGTAGATCATACGCTGATAGGATTGTTGCTACTAACTTTCCATTTCCTGTTGGTGCATTTAGGATGGCCTTTGCAACTTTTGTAGTTGCCATGAGAGGATCCATTGAGGAAGAGGAGGACGTTGATACATTGGGTGCCATATTGTTTGTCGTGTTTGTTTTATCTTTTGCAAAGATACTTTATTGCAAATAATTTATGTGTAATTTTATTTATATACTAGAGATGTTTTTTTTATGATCGAAACACTTTAATTGAACAACACCACAGTATTCACTGTCTCCGGCGCGGCCACTAAATAATAATATATCTAAAAAAGCCACTGTGATACACTCAGCTCTGCCACGCCACTTTTTCACTTCTCTCCCCCAGGCGGGTCCTAAGTCTAGAAGTTATGTGGACTACGTCTCAACCTCTTGCGACTAAAATATTGGAACGGTATTTATTTTTGCATGCAGTGTTTTGTTTACTACCGCCGTATGTGGTTGACATTTGATATGACCGCTATTTGGTTAGGCCTTTATGTTATTACTTTCCACAATGAATGGGCTGGTTAGTAGTTGACCTATATGGTACTCGAGATTAGTGTTCATAACATCCACACATTATGACAAACTTTCTATTTCTAGAGTACTCCTCCTAATTGTAATACCATCGATAAATGCAATTATAGCAAAGGACGGGGCATGTCAAATACTCAATTACTTTTCATATTCGAAATCGGACAGACCTTCACCATTTACAAATATATTTACCCCCGAGACTTTGCCTCAAGTTGCATACTCATTGTGTAAGTTTTGTTATGATATAAGTTGACACATGATATGTGCACTTTTGTATACTTGCTTATACATCCTGTTCTTTTAGTGGCTGCATCCGAGCTTGCTCGTCGACATTTCAATGATCGTGATTCATCGGTGGTACCCGAAATGGATGGTAAGTTCTATCTGATATTACCATACAGTATATCCATACTTACTATTTATGCTAATAGCATATCTAAAATTCAATTCACACCATCCCATTCTACCTATCATATTTAGATCTGACGAGGAACTGCTCAGTCTACATCCCCGAACAGCGACTTGTCGATGGTGAATTATCAAAGGAAGTTACAATGGAGAGCATAGTAGCAGAGTTAAAAGATGAGAACCCTTGTGCGGTAATTGGTACGATACCATCAATTATTAATGATGCTTTAAAGGAGGTTACAAATGCTATTGAAGTACCTCATGTACTTTACTGGCAAGTTCATCAACATTTGTCATCTCCGAGACATTCGAAGAATATAATATCGCCAATAATATCTCCTAAGAATGTTGCCGATATAGTACTCGAATATTTGAGTGGTACTCTTAATAGCAAGGGTGTTGCTGTAATACACGAGAATCCTGACTTGTCGGCTGATTTGGCTGAAGAGTTTGTCAATTATGGTCCTAAATATGGAATGCAAAACTATGAATTCAAGAGGTGGTCACATGATACAACTGAAGATCTAGACAATATCATTCTTGACATTAAGCAATACGGGCTGAAGACTATTTTCCTCAACATTTTATCAAAGGAGAAAACAATACCGTTAGCTGAGTCATTAGAACGACATGGCATGCTGAAACCTGATTCTGGGTATCTTTACATTGTCTCCACAAACTATATAAAGCTTGACTCTTTAGATGAACTATACGGAGAAACATCAGTTAACTCGGTGTGGGATAAGTTACTATCAAATTCATTAGTGTTTGATGAGCATATGGATAACTTTAGGGCTTCAGAAGATGATAGATTTCTACAAGCTTGGAGGAAACAGAATGCAACCTTTGTTGAGCATCTGAACTCTATACATCCAGTACAATCATCGGATAGTGCTTACTATTACAAACCAAGCGAGGGTGACTACTTCCAAACAAACAATCCTAGTTATAGAGCTTCGTTTACCTATGATGCTATTATGTCAATTGGGCTGGGAGCTTGTCAAGCTCAACTCAAGTCAGCTAATAAAGCGACAATAGTAAAGATTGGAGATGATAGGAGGCTTCAACCACCGCCGCCAGGCGTGTCAAATAACAAGGTACATTCCGCTATGGTCGATTTAGAATTCAATGGCGCTACTGACTTTGTTCAATTTGATATCCCCGGTTCTCGAACAAAAGCTTCGGCAACAGTTGGTATCTACAACATTCGACCGGTTCCTAGCAGTACAATCACAACCACTAGTGCAGATGGAGAACCGACACATCACTCATATGAAGCTTTTCTCACTAATGTTTACAAAAGTAAGACGGGCTGGAGTAATAAGCCTAATGCAAATTTTGTATATAAAGATGGGACTATAGATTATCCTCCATTGGAACGAGAAGTACAAGAACAAAACTATTTATCATCATGGGTACGTGCACTTGGATTTAGCTTCATGGGTCTCACGTGGTTGATGAGTATTCTTTGTAGTATAGGCATATGCATATACCGAAAGTCCAATGCAGTGAGAGGAGGTCAGCCTTTCTTTCTCCAACTTATATGTTCTTCGTCAATAATTATGGGTGTCTCCATTCTTACTCTCTCGTTTGATGAGGGCTCAGGTTGGTCTACTACCTCACTCAGTGTTGCTTGTTCGTTGACTCCGTGGTTCTTTATTATTGGTCAGATACTATTAGTCTCTTGTATGTGGTCAAAATTGTGGAGAATCAACAAGGTCATGCAGTTTAGAAGACAAAAAGTTACAGTTCTGACAGCAATGACTCCGATCTTTGTCATTCTTATCATTGCATTGGTAATACTGATCTCTTGGAGTGTCATAGATCCTTGGGTTTGGGAACGAATCAAAACTCAAGATTATCCCCTCGAGACGTATGGAGGTTGTACATGTGATAACTTCTGGGCATGGTTTGGGCCGCTCATCTCGTTGGTCGTCATCTCTTCTGTAATGGTCTTATACTATGCATATAAGTCGCTGGATATATCCGAAGAACTGGGAGACTCTAGAGCCATCTTCTTTACAATGTTTACACAAATCGAGGCTTGGGCAATCGGTATACCAATACTAATTGCAGTAAGTGGTTCGTCAGCTGATGGGACATACTTGGCCCGGGTCGTTTTGATCTTTGTCTTTGCTTTTTCGCCATTGGTCATCTTGATTTGTCCTAAGATATACCAATCAGTATACCCAAACCAAAAGACAAAGAGAGGTAATGTTAGCACAAGTGGACGATCGGGACTCGTTGTTCATACTTCTGGATTGTCAGCTCCTGTTCCAAAAGTAAGCGGAACCAATGTTGCAAGTAGTAGTACCAACCATGTTAGTAGTACCAAACGATCAAGTGATCTTGCTGGAAGTGCTGCTGAATCATCTGAACATCCAGTTCCAGCAATTGCGAATGGAGATGAACATGGAGACAAAGTCTGAATCGGAATAGCAACAGATGAGTTTAGGATGTGATTTAGCAGATGAGTTTAGGTTGTGATTTAAGTGTATAGTTTAGGTTAGAAGTATGTAAAGATTAGGTTAGAAGTACACTTGACAGAGTATAATAGTCAAAGTAGGTCAATATCAAACGTACTACACACTTGATACATTATATGGTCTCATAAAGCCTTAAGTATGAACCTTGGAGTTTGGCGTCCATTGAGGATACCGCTAGCAAATCCTTCCAAAACAGAGTTTTCTAAGTCATGTACATGAAACTAACTATTAGTACTACCTAGACTATTGACCAACAGTGCTCTTATCTCCTTTCTAAATAATACAGATTAATACATATCACATTATATTAGTATGTCAGCATTATCACAGGCACAACGAACCAAAGGTGATACCTTTCTACAAGAAGGTGAAAACACATTAAAAAAGTCAACTTGGTTTGCATCCTCAACAGAACGAAAGTATGAAGATGCTGCCGAATCATTTACAAAGGCAGCCAACGCCTACAAGGTTGGTGGATGTCATGATGAGGCAGGTAATGCCTACCAACGTGCAGCTGAATTATATAAAGATAAATTAAAAAGTTTAGGAGAGGCTAGTAAATGTTTATCTGATGCAGGTGCCTGTTTGAAAAAGTCGAATCCAACTGAGGCTGTTGGGTGTTATAGATCAGCCGTTACTCTTCTATGTGATGCAGGACGGTTAAATCAGGCAGCCAAGTTATCAAAAGAAATTGCAGAAATATTTGAGAATGATGGTGCCGCATCTAATGATGGTAGTGGTGGAGATGCGGTAACAGCAGCCATTGCATCATATCAACAAGCTGCTGAATTATTTGAAATGGAACAGGCTAAATCACAGGCATCGAATTGTTTACAAAAGATTGCAGAATTAAGTTCGGGAGCATTAGACCCACCAGAGTTATTACGAGCTGCAGAAATTTATGAATCGTTGGGTAGACAATGTCTTGAATCCAATTTGTTAAAGTATAATGCCAAGACACACTTTTTAAATGGCATCATGTGTCATCTTGCCAATGGGGATTCAATTGGTGCATCACAGGCATTAGGACGGTTTGATAGTTTAGATTATACATTCGTCGATTCTCGAGAAGGTAAATTTGCAACACAATTAGTGGAATGTGTCGAACAATTTGATCCGGAGGGATTTGCTACGGTATGTTTTGAATATGATCGTATTTCAAAGTTGGATCCATGGAAAACAAGCATGTTGGTAAAGATTAAAAGGTCGATTGAGGATAGTACTGGCGATGGTGGAGGAGACGATGACGATCTTGATCTGACCTAATAATAGAATGGGGTGATTGATTGTGTGTTAATTGGTTTTGAAAAGGGTGTCTACTCTTTGTGATATAAGGGAATGTACAAGATAGAAGAGCTGCTTTGGTTAAGAAGAGTTACTTACTAATAAACCTACAGAAAAGAAAAGGTAGTACGATATCACAATTCTATTGTTCAAGGTATAGCAGTGATCTCTTATTATTCCCAACAGTGTGCATTTTTTATACCAAAACACTGCACCATAGCTAGCTAGCATTCTTCAAACTCTCTCTTTCACTCTTTACTCAAGTGAAATAGCGGAAATAGAACTCTTGAACCTCGATTTGTTTGAATCACTATTCTTATCCAACCGAGTATTGAATGAGATATAAACAACTGCTTTCTTCTCTTCATCATAGATACGTTGAACACGAAGCTCTTTAAAAAGAAGACTTCTACTTTCCTTAAATACTGGCTCTCCTTTCTCTGACTTATCTATATTATCTGCAATTTCAATAGGCCCCGTTTTTACCGCTGTGACACTTGCATAACTGGGTTCTGTGAAGAAATCTTTCTGTACACGTTCTGTTAATGGTCTCTCAAAGTTTGAGACATATAAAGTTACACCCTTGACTTTGGGGTCATCGAAGCTATCTACCACTAGGAGATCTTTAAACACCAGACCACTGCCTGATATTTTACCAATTCTACGAGCATCTTCTGCATTTGCAATAGAAGGTTGTTGTGTAATTGAAGTTGTAAGAGCGGCAGTACCAACTAAGAATTTTGACAAAGCATTACGACGAGATACTATTTTTTGCTCTTCTATGTTGTTTAATAATTTGGTTGAATGGCGGACAGTGGTGCTTCCAGTACTAAATGCAGTACCACTGACGGCAAGACAGGCATAAAGAAGAGCTTTTAGCATCTCTATTGTTTAGTTTATATCGATTGCAACAACAACTATCGTACAACAACTAACAACAGCTCGATAACAAACAATAATCAATAAAAACAACAATGACTAAGTCGTACTTGATAAGCTTTGTACATATACAAAAGATATGTACCAGTCGATCTCAGCTACAATATGTTTGATGATAGATGATAGATGATGTTGCTAAAGGCGTGCTGATTAATGTATTATCGTTATTAGAAATAGAACATTGTTAAGATCAGACATGAAGTTTGTCGCCCTAGTCTCCGGTGGTAAAGACAGTATCTACTCGACATTACTTGCAATACAAAATGGACATGAATTGGTATGTTGTGCACATCTAGCACCATCTCAACAACATAACCTTGAAGAGGAATCATATATGTATCAAACTGCTGGATCGGAAAGTGTAAGATTGCAGGTTGAGGAATGTATAGGTGTGCCCTTCTATGTTCGAACGATTAGTGGTCGGAGTAAGAATACTTCTTTGGTATATGATTCTAATGATGGTGATGATAATGTTGATGGCAGTGTATCAGATGAAGTTGAAGATCTATATCTCCTACTGAAACAGATACAAAGTGATCATCCAGATATAACAGCAGTATCATCCGGTGCAATACTATCAACCTATCAACGAACACGTATTGAAAATGTCTGTTCTCGATTAAACCTCACATCACTATCCTACCTATGGAGAATGGCATCACAACGGAGTATACTTAATTCAATATTAGATGATGGTGAGATAGATACATTGTTGGTACGTGTGGCATGTCCACCGGGCTTGATGCCATATCGACACTTGGGAAAGTCATTACGAGAATTGCGTGATAGAGGGATATTAGATGCACTGAAAGAGAAACTTGGTATGCACCCAGCAGGAGAGGGTGGTGAATATGAAACGTTGGTACTTGACTGTCCGAAGCTATTCAAGCATGGCAAGTTGATATTAGAAGAAACTGAGATTGTTTGTGATGATAGTGATGATGGTGTGGGTGTTCTAAGGATAACAAAATGCAGTGTAGAGAAGAAGAGTACAACAACAACATCATGTGATATTGAAGATGGCATTGAGAAATGTCAGAGACATGCAACAGAAGAGGTTCATAAATCAAAAGCAGATCTATCGGTAAAAAATTGTACTTCAATACAAACAACACCAGATATCGATCAGATTCATCAATCTATGAACTTACCCAATATCAAAATGATGAAAGGAGGACTGTGTCACATCTCCGCTCTACTCTCTCCAATAGCAGCAAAAGCATGCAATAACGACGAAGCACAAGCAGCTGTACAAGAGTTTCTCTCTATACGACAAATGTTACAAACTATATTATCAAGACTATATCCAAATGACATAACGAAAACATCTCCACAAGATATACTTTATGTACACTTGTATCTTTCTGAGATATCACACTTTGCCAAGATCAATCAGCATTATCAAGAGTTCTTTGGTACACAACTACCACCCAGTCGATCATGTGTTGCTGTGGGAAAGAGAGCTTTGTCTGGCGGACGAAGAGTAATGATGGATTGTATATTACAACGCGGATCTGGTGGATACTTGCGTAGTAGTAGTGATGTCGATGGTGACAAATGTGATACATTTCTCGAGAAGGTGCTTCAAAACAAGAATCATTCACTACGAAGAACACTACATGTACAATCAATATCTAATTGGGCACCTGTATGTATTGGTCCTTACTCGCAGGCAAATGTGTCGCGCTCCTCGTTGGTGTTTCTAGCAGGGATGATAGGTTTAGTGCCACAAAGTATGAAATTGATCCAGCCAACTGATTCAGAAACGACCAGTTGGGAAGTTCAACTATACCAAAGCTGGAAGAATGCAGCATCTGTTCTTGATGGACTCGAGGATGGTGGAGGAAGACTCGAAGATTGCTCGGGTGGCTTGATATACTTTTCAGCAGATGCTCTACAGTCACTAGTGGCAAATGATGATGTGAATGAACACAAGAGCTTCCCCTGGCACAGACTTTGGAGTACCGCTCAATGTATCAGTAATAATGCTCTATCAAATAATGCCAACGTATTGATGGGAAGTGTTGATGGTGTTGTGGGAGAAGAGCCTCCAACTGACGCAGATCCTAGCCTATATGATGAAGACGGCGTCCTATATGGTGGGTATGAAGACGAAGAAACTTGGAGAGAAATATCAGGAGTGGAAGCGTCGACATTGCCTTCGCCGTCTCCTACCACATCGAATAATGTGCCCTTGCTTATGGTTTGTCTACCAGAACTACCAGCAAAAGCGGAAGCTGAAGTAGAATTGATTCTTGCTTCTCGACGTGCAGCATCATGTTTGAATGTATGCAACAGCTCGGTAATCGTCTCTACGGTTGAATATGAAAAGGGTAACTCTACATTACAGATAAATCAGGGTCTCCTTTGGGATACAGGATATGATGATAACAACAACTCGTCTCATGATTGTAGTGATACTTTATCCAGTATAGAAATAACATCAGTATCAAGACTTGTGGGCCTTGGATGTGCCTGTGTATCAACAGTAATGGCAAAGTGGAAACCAAACAGTACATCAACATCTATAGATGCCCTAGATTTACCTGACGTCGAGAAGATTCTAAGCAGTATGATTGACGACTCAATCAACAATGCAAAAGGCGAAGGCGAGTTGAGCTCGTTGTTTACTATTGAAGATGTACTGAATGTGCGCTTATATTACAAGGCAGCTTCCGTCTCACAAAGAAAAGACGTTAGTGGTAATGGGAAAGTTAAAGTTGATATGATTGATGATGGATCAACTCTTCGAACACAACTACATTCAGTTCTTCGAATGAAAGCCAGCAAGACGACGAATAATACGACTGATGAGTCTACAAGTATACCAGCATTTACTGTCGTTCCTGTGATCGGTATGCAACTTTCTCACAAGGCTTCACTCACGGAAGAGACTGGTAGTACGCCATTGCTTGCCATGCAAGTAACAATAGCTGATCTAGTACGAATGGAGAGTGAAATGTGGATAAGAAACAACAGGACATATAAGTATGACAATTAACAATTAAGCAATTGTCTGCTGCTATTATGCACATGCTCTCTTTTCGCCTGTTTCTATACTTGCACGGACCTAGTAGTAACTTATAGTTCTATTCACTAAAGCCTACACATATCAGCTGTAAGTTCAAAGGCATCTCTGACAGTACCGTAATGATGTAGACCGCGAGCATGCAGAGTTGAGGATACCAAAGGATACAGGAAAATGACATGACAAGATGCTAGCCATTGCAGTATACAATCACTTACCGTAGTCGTTAACCAATGTAAGCAATTTTATAATAGAAAGATAGCGATTTTACTACTGTATGGATCATATTAATAGGGGGTGTTGTTGTTAGCACCAAAGTTGTATGAGGATACCAAAGGATACCTCCGTAAAAAAATGACATGTATGATATATGACTCATTATATGCTCGCCGCTCGCCATTGCAGTCCGCAAACACTAATTACTACCGTAGTCGGTAACCAATATAAGCAATTTGATAATAGAAAGATAGAGAATTTACTGATGTATGGCTTCTATTAACAGGGGGTGTTGTTTTTAGCACCAAAGAGATAAAAATATCAGAGTTAGAAGAAGAGAGATAATAAATTACCTAGGTACATTGTCATATAAATGGGAGGGTATCATACTATGGCATTCATACAAATCAGAGGAAAGACAAAAGATAAACTGAACAGAGCACATACCTGTCATGCTTTTATGATAGATGATGGAGTGTTTAGTAGTCGTCCATCGTCTTTGGAAATGGTATCTTCTACAAATAATGAAGAAGTAGTATCATCATTTATGATCTCAGATATAAATGGTATTGATACAACAACAACTGATATACTAAGTACTCAAGATATTGTGATTGGAACCATCCTTGCATTTATACTTGCTTTTGGATGGTCATACCTCAATGGCCAATCTTCTTCCATATTTGTATCTTGGCCATCAAAGAAGAACGGAGATGATACATTATCAGAAGATATCACCACCTCAATTAGAGAAAGTGACAATGAAAATACATTTGATGCAGAAGATTGGAAAGAGATGAGTAGAGAAGAGAACTATGTTCTATACAACACAAAGATACGACAATCAATAGATGAGAAGAAACCGACACAACAACTGGACGAAGTAAAGAAAAAAGAGAACAAAGCTGTTCTGATAGCGCTATTGGTGCTATTTATACCAATTTTCTCCATTGAATTCTTCTTTGCTCTCTCCCGTCAGTTTGTATGTCAATGGGGATTGGGAGGCGAGCAAATAGTGACGAAATTATGTTCTCCCATATAGTATAGAATTCTTTGCCCAATATCTTTTTGGACAATCATATAACCTCTAGACTTCTGCAGTAAACTACAAAGATTTCAAATGACATATGCATTCATTGGTTTTAATATACACATTTCTAATTACCTTTCAGAATAACAGTCCTCACGAGGGCATCTCTAAAATCCAAAACAATAGACAAAGCTCATCCAAACAACAAATCGAGGGCTTCTTTTATATAAATCCTTACCACACCGCATATATAATAC
>Ga0075439_14074_pt1 | contig 23783 bp, 21 predicted proteins | sample MintriSingleCell_FD_74264 | JGI IMG/M metagenome (GOLD analysis project Ga0075439, IMG submission 74264) | Marine eukaryotic communities from Monterey Bay, USA to study complex ecological interactions - Minidiscus trioculatus JGI Plate_4_G5... | ecosystem: Environmental > Aquatic > Marine >... | reverse complement strand
CCTACATGATGCCATACCCCCACTTGTTGGCCAAACATTGCCTGAGAGTCGGCAGAAAATCAGGATTTTTGCCTGATACTCTGAGACATGAAATCTGCCTACATGGGGCTGTAAAAGTATGATGGATGGACTTACAACCATTCTGGATGTTTTATTGACCTTGTTATATACCTATACAATACCAAACAACCTCATAGTAAGTAGGTCAAGAGAGAATAGAGGAGGAAAAAGTATCCTGAGTCACGCTTTTGTACTTTTTTCTAAAAACCACCATTACAAATAAATAATTCAATCAACAATCATCAATCAAGAGCGTGATTGACTACGGAGGAGATAATTAAATATCAACCATTGCAATGGATACAAATGATAATATTCTTGGCTCTGATGCCGGTTTAGGTACTGATTTTGGTGTTGGCGGAGAAGAAGAACTTATTAACAATATGGAAGTGCAGCAGCAACAAGAAGAAGAACAACTTCTTCCTAACTCATCTTCCCTTGGAGATCTTGGTCCAAGCGATCAACAACTAGCACTGGATGACCCGACATCTCAACTGCATAATGATGCTCTGCAATCTGCGGCTATATTGGCTGTCGATCCTATTCTTGTTCAACAGGAGGTAATGGTTACTGATAATGTAAGTTGTTGTGTTGTTTTGATTAAGAAATATCACGATTGATTCTCTTCTCACAGTTTATAATAAATCTTTATACTAATATCATTACAGGATGTATTATTTGGTAGGGGAGGCCATACCAATAAACATCCAGGCAATTTACGATATCGTGATATGATTAATACATACCGTCCATCTTACGTGTCTGCACAAAAGATTGAAAAACCAAATGTGGCACGTCAGGTTGTAAAGGCAATGAAAGAGGGAGACAACCCTGGGCGATTCTTACGAAAGGGTGAAGATAATAAGTGGTATGAGGGTAAGATATGATGTGTACATTTTATGTTTAAAGTGCATCTTCTGATATGATTTCTTTAGTTCTAACCCATATTTTAATCTTCACGCCATTGTCTAACACCTTTGGATGTTGTGTATGCTCCTGCTCTTCTTACTGTCATGTGTAAATTATCCCATATTTCAATGCTTATGTTCTTTTTGTTCTTTTTTCCTTTGGTACTATCTCATTATATTATTTATTAACAGTGAGTGATAAGGAAGCGGCGTGGAAATCATCTCAAGCATTGAGAGAGAAATCTAGGTGGAGTTCGATGAAGAAGGAGGAGGAAGAAGAAGGTGATGCAGTAGATACAACAAAGAAATCTCCTATCAAGCGAAAGAAGCGTAAATCGTCAACAACTGATCAATCGGAAAGCTCAAGGAAGAGGGGGAAGATTCCTGGTGGAAAGATGCTACCAATACCCACACAAGTATCACACATTGAAGTGCCTGGGGTTGAATCTTTTACAAATATTGGTCATAAAAAGATTGAAACATTCCTTTCCCTTCCAACTCAAAACTCATCATCCACTGGCGAGATATTACCAAACGATGAAGATGTATTGTTTGGAAGAGGCGGTCGCACCAACACTCATCCTGGAAATCAGAGGCTTAGGGATATTGTTGATACATATCGATCAACTTATTCCTATGCAAAAAAGGTTGAAAAGCCTACAATTTCAAAATTGATAGTGAAAGCACTTAGATGCGCACAGCCACCAAGCCGCTTCTTGCGGATGAATGAAGACACTGGCCGCTGGGAAGATGTAGGAGATAAACGGGCAGCCGAAAAGGTATCACAGACATTGAGAGAAAAGGATAAAGAAGGTGCAACACAGGAGCAAGTGGAGACAATGGTGAAGGCTGGAAAGTCTGCGTTTGTATTATTTATATGAAGTCTCGACGAGTTGACTACTTCATTAGAACTTGGTTTGCCTTCATTTGATTTCCTGAATGCACTAACATACGTTACTCTCGTCTCTCTTCATCTTAATCAACTGTGAAACGCGCACCTTCCAGCTATGCAGCTACAAGCTATTCAAATGCCAACTGCATTCAAAGAACCATCCCCTATCATCGAGGAGACACCAGAAGCTGATGTATGAGAGTGTTCGTTTTGATTGCCTTGATGGTTTGGCGAAGATACTATGAATCGTTGACTTGAGATCGTTTGTGTGGACTGCACACTGAAATGTTCTTAGTACAATGATTGAATGATATAATATATGTGTTAAAATATAAAAGATTATGCTTGCACATCTATGTGCAAATGCTTGCACTTCTATGTGCAATCAAAGCCCCATCTTTTTGAAGTCAGTATGAATATCTTCTTTCAATTCAGGGAACTCATCAGCCAAATTTAACAACAAACTTTTTAGCTTGGTTGCCTGTAATTCGATAATATCAGCATGATATGACCTCTCTTGCAAATCAGCTTGTCTAGATGATACACTCTCATCATTCACACTCTCGCATGAGATTTGTTTACTATACTCGTCAAGTTGCTCTTTATACTTGTCTACATCAGCAGAAAGAGCGCTCTTGTTCTTGGCAAGCAGCATAATATCATTCTCATGATTCTCAAGCTGCTGCACGACTTTTTCAAGCTCGTTTGTATCATCTACTTGACATTGTTTTATCATTGATAGTTCACCTCGAACCTTGACCAAGGCTTCTTCTGCAGATTGTGCCTTGTCTTCAAGGAGCTTTAACTCTTGTGCTTGGACGCCATTCATATCAGCTCGTGCAAATGAACTACGAAAGTTTGTATTGCGTTCTCGAAGCTGTGTAAGGGTCTTCTTCATTGTTCTAATCTCCTTCTCCTTCTTTTGAATAGTATCATCAAGCTTATCTCCTTCTTGTTGCACCTCCTCTCTTCGTTGAGCTGCTAGTATAAGCTTGAGTTCTGGAGATTCATACCCATTTCCTCCACCCTTGCCTGCATTAGCCGCCCTAACCATATCATACTTTGACTTGGTCTTTTCCAGAGTGACCTTGAGCTTACCAAGATCAATTGCCGACTTGTGTCGTTCATCTTTGGATATTCTAAGCTGGGCTGACTTGACCTCATTGATACTTACCGCCTCATCCTTCTTCTCCCGCATAGTAGATGCAGATTCGATAGCTTGTTGTCTCAAGGTATGTACTTCCTCTAATAGTGTGCGTAATGAGTCTCTAAGACGTCTAACATCTAACAAGGTCACATCATGTGATACCATTGTCTCATCCTTCTTTACAATCATTTCCTTTAGACTTTGCTCACATGCAAATATTTCCAAGCCAATACCATCAATCTTCTGTACAGTTTCATTGTACTTTGAGTCGGTCACTTCATACTTTCTATTCCAAGCACGTAGTTCAGCTTGGAGCTTGCGTTGCTGTTGAACTAGTAGGTTCTTCTTTTGTTTCTCAGACTCAAGATCCTTCGTAAGTACTTTAATTTGCACTTGCAGTTTCTCCTGCTCTTCAGTTGAGCGCTCACCAAGTCCACGGGATACCTTCTTCTCCATTTGTTGTAATTGAAAGTCTGCATTATACAAAAGCTCCTTCTGTCTAGTACGTTTATTATCAAGCTCATTCACCTTTGATGTAAAGTTCTTAATGTTGGCTTGAGCACCGCGAATGTCTGAAATCAAGTCTGCCTCTTGCTTTCGTAGATCGGCTAGTCTCAACGAGTCCTTGTACATTTTGTTCTTGAGACTCGTGATGTTCTTCTCAGCTTGCTGCAGTTCCTTCTCTCGACTTGCCAATGTCTTTTCAATCGATTCAGCAAGACGTTCCTTAGATGTAGTGCCCTGTCTTTCATTGGTTAGTTTGTTCTTGGCAGTCTCAAGCTGTTCAGTCAAGAATCCAACGCGCTCCTTCTTCTCATTTAGTCCATCCTGAGCTCGTTTACGTTCGGTTCGCTTATTCTCGACAGAACCAATCACCATTGAATTCTCAGCTTGTAACGATCCAACCTCATCTCGTAGTGAGTTCTCAGTCTCTTGCAATGAAGATAGATCTTGCCGCTTAGTCTGTAAGAATCGTTCCTTATAATCTATATCCTGTTGAGTCTCATCCTTCTCAGTCTGTATAGAGATGAGCATATGATATGTATGTTGTGAGTATTATAATATACACATGTACATACATTAAGATACACATTCAAATACATAATCTTACCTCTAGAACCTCAAACTGTTCTCTATTCATGTAGAGAGACTTCTTGGTTGCATCTTCCTTCTGTGCATAAGTAGAGTACTGTCCAGCTAATTCATTAATAGATTGATCTCGATTATTCATCGATTCAATTGTATCCTTCCACTGCTGTAGCAATTGTCTCCTTTCATCATGTCGATTCTTAAATCGTTCAGCAAGTTTCTCAAGTTCAGTTTGATTCGACTTTGTCTCTGTTACCTCATTCTCAAGCAATGTCTTCTTCTCAACTGATGTCTTTGTTAAATCTTCAATGGTAAGTGACAGCTCTTTAATCTTGAGTTCATCTGATAATGTATACTTTTGCAACGCTAAGCTTTCTTCTTCCTTCTTGGTAGCAGCAGTTGCCCATTGTTCCAACTCTTCTTGATTCCAATTGAGATCTGTCCTAAGTTTTTCCAATTCAGTTTCTGCAATCTTGATTTGACTTTGTGCATTCTTGATATTCTTTTGGACGGTAGCATTATTACTCTCAATACTAGACGTATCTCGTAGACTTTGACCTAATTCTCTTTTAGATAATGATAGTAAATGCTCTTCTGTATCAACTTCATTCTTCTTGGCTGCAACTAATGAGTTGGTATGATCAATCTCTTGACGGATACTACGTAGATGATCATTTATTATATCAACGCGTTCCTGATTAGATCGGGTAGTACTTGCTGCTTCATCTCTACGTTGTTCTAATAGTTTAATCTCCTTATGTAATGCTATTGCTGCTTCATCTGCAAATGGTGGTAATTCATCTGTTGGATGAAATTGAGACTGTTCTTGTTCAGGGTGTTGAGAATAAGTATCATCGTCATCATTGCTACTAGTAGATGATTTGGTTGCCTTGGAACTACGAGCCCATTTCGGGACATAGTCCATCTCATCATCATCTACATTAATGTCATTATTAATGGGACGAACCTTTGTTTTGGCGGTAGTAGCAGACGATGATGTAGAAGAAGATATCTGCTTGTTCTCCGTCTTCACATTTTTTTGACTTGTTTTTGATTCCTTGACAGTAGTGTCAACTCTCAGGTCCAAATCAGCTGTTCCTTTCCATGCATTTACCGAATTAGAATCGTTTTCATCCATTATTACTGATTAGTCTTCAATTATTCATTGTGTTTTGCAATGACGATAATGCTGTTGAATCTTCAATGAAGATGAGGAGAGAGGAGAAAAAATGAATAGAAAAAAAGTACCCAGAACGGATATATACGACAGTGATCTTATTTTAATTTGTTAAAGCAACGGCTAACATTCATGATGAAGATCAATAGCCATCCATCAGCGGTGCCACACACTAATATCAAGAGTATAGAAGTACCATATAATGCCAGCTTAATCATTGTATGTTCAGGTAAGAAGTTCTCAACACAAGATATATATTTTTTTGCATTTATGAAGTTGGTTGTAGGGTATGGTATGTACAATACTGTAATAAATATTGTGCAATCATATCTCTATCACACTGTACCATAGACATCTTTTAATGATGAAGTGTTATCTTTGCCTGTGATTTCTATACTATTTCTGTATTTGCTGTGCAGTGTTATTGTATGTTAATATTATTGTGCATGCTTATTATTTATACTGTTTCCTTCTTCAATTCTTCATGCACTTACTATTAATATTTCTATTCTATCTCTATCTTATTACTTTAGTTGCATTCCTATCTCCAATTGCAACGATACTATATCATATTATATCTAACTCAATAAATCACACAAATGATTACAATCAAAGACATTTACAAATTGAATGTGGTATAAAAAATTACAACTCAACAACTACGGAAAGTAGTACTGAGATATTACTAACATGGGATGCAATTAGGAGTACTTTATTCATTGCTGCATCAGTTGCTGTATTGTGTTTATTGGGTTATGAATGTTTTAGAAGAGATCCTATAGTCGGCAAGTATGTTTATGATAGAAAGAGATTAACACAACCAGGTAGAAGCCCTCATCCATTAATGCTTAGCCGCAGTTTATGGCATGGATATCCAAATGATGATGAAGAAAGTGGCAATACAGATGACAACAAACAGAATAAGCCATCATCTTGTTCCAGAGTTTGGCCTTCTTTTCTTGAATTTATCTTCCTAAACTTGGATAAAATTTATATACGATACTCAAAAGCTGCCAATGAAGCAAGGAAAGAACGTGAAAGGCGTGGTTATTACAATTGCTGTCGAACTGGATGTTATCATAACTGTTGTTGTAATAATCACGGACAGAGATTGATTAAAACATTCCCAAATGTACATTTTACCGTGGATGAAGACGGATATGCCTTTTATCCTGGGTTTAAAGATGATTATTCACATGCATATCAACCAAGTAATGAAAGATATAATAGTGTAGAAGAGAGTGAAGTAGATGCACAACTTTCACCCAAGTGGCGTAAAACAATTGCTGATCTATTTCCAGAAGACCACGAGTATAAAGAAGGAGAGGAACAATCGCCGCCATTAGTATCACTTCAAGCAGATCCTGGAAACTCATTGAGTGATGTTGCCGAAGAAGAATCCAACTTACAGAGCAGTCATGCTTCCGAAGATCAATCCAACTTACTGAGTAATGCTTTCCTCGAACATCACAGTGACGCAGACCTTAGTGCTACTCATATAGATAGCAAAATCAAGGATGTGGATGGCTCAGGGAGTAGAACTGTCGAATCACTTGCACCGGTCGAACCAGTAAAAGATAATGGGGGTGAACAAGCAGAGGAAACTGCAGAGGAAACGGATGCTTTGCTAGGCGATACAGCAGATATTAGTTGTGAAATAATTAATGATGTATGCAACAATGAGGGAGAGGATACTCAACTACCGGAAAACATACACAGCAAACCTTATGATGATCCAATCGCCAGTGAAGAGACGAAGGAAGAATTGAGTGATGAGATACCTGATACAAATCCTGTCAATAATGAATCCATCAACAACGAGGAAGAGGTTAATGATGATGACGGCGGCAAAGAGCTAAGCAATTCACTTTCAGGAAACAATAATCTCAGATTAAATAGCCCGGTACTCCAAGAAAAGAGTATTAGACACGACGAAGACGAGCCAACTACTGTTGAGTCAGACTTGAAGTACCCTTATCGACTGAAGTATCTTTTTATGCCTCCTGGATTCCACACATGGGGCAATTTCATAAAGTTTCTACTTAGCTTCTTCTTCCTTCAAGATTGTATTACCAAGTGTTGCAGACAATTAGCTTCAAAGTTGCCTACATCACCTCAAAATAATAATGAAAATAGTAGACGACTATCTGTTCCTACTGAAAACCCTGGAAAGATCTTAACTGAAGGTGAACAAGAATTGCTAAAGTGTGCTGGACTTGATACATACTTGCTAATACGATTAGCACGTTTTGGATTTGATGTTACTGTGAGTAATATGTGCAACTATCTTATACCTATGATATGGCTGAGTCTCAAACATGTAATCTCTACTCCAATTAAAGTGTTATCCATTCATGGCTAGCCTTATTTGTATCTTGCCTATATACTATACATCTCACGAGGCAACTCAATCTACAGACAATACAAGTCAGGATGGGTTTCTAACGTTGACAATCAACTCGATACCAGATGACTCCTTGTTGATAGTTTGGATTGTTGTGTTTACTATCATCCTCTACTTTTATATAATGAGAAGGCTATGGATAGAATGGGAGTTCTTTATTACACTACGTCACAAATTCCTCGCGGTTGGCGGTCTTTCAGACAAGCCACTTCCCTATCGTCGAAAGTATAGCAACAGTGTAATGGTTGATTGTGTACCTAGTAAGTAAATGTTGTGATATGATAGTAGGAATGAATCTCGGCTCTTACAACAGAATGTAATTATCTTGTCTTTAAACAGAATCTCTAAGATCAGACACCAACCTTCAAGATTGCTTTGAAAGTCTGTTCCCTGGACAGATAGAGTCCGCTGAGATGATGATCGATACGTCTCATCTTGAAACCACACTACAACATCGGTTAAAGTTGATTGAGAAATTCGATGCTATTGATGCGAAGTACAGATATGACTACTGGAGATATGAAATGTGGCAAAAGGAGGGCAAGAGCATCGGCTGCTGTAGAAGAAGTATATCCAAGCCAACGAAACCAAAAATCCGAAGTGCCGGGCTTTGCTCAGAGAAGAATGTAGATGCACTGGACTACTACACAAATAAAATCAACGAGGCCAATACATTGGCTGATCAAGAGTACTACAATATCGTCCAGACTAGAATGAAGTGGAGTAAGAAGTCAATGATTCTTCTTACTCCAGAAAAGGAAGAGTCAAATAATCCATCTCAATTTGCAGCTCAGAAACTGTACTCGCTGTTCATTCCATCTACTGTGAGAAAGTTCTTTGGAGAAGAATCTGAATTCTTTTCGGGTACAGGCATAGTAACATTCAAGTCTATTGCCAGTAAACAAGCTGCTGTTCAATGTAATTTGTCCGGTCAACCTTACTGGATGTTGACACAGGATGCACCTGACCCAAGAGATGTCTTTTGGGCGAATGTGTGTGTAGAAAGAACAACACTGGAAAGTAGAAAGATTCTTGTTGAATCCCTATTGCTAATTGGTATCCTAGGATGGGGAGCTCTAGTGACAGTTATCCAAAGCTGGACTGTAAGTATTACATCATTCTTCGTTTATACTATTTCATATGTTGTGCACTTTCACTTACTTTCTCCTGTCAAACTTGCCATATGTAGTACACAATATTTGACGAGATTGGGCTATCCGAAACCTTCTTCTATGGGTACCTTCCTGTGTATGTGATTTCCCTCATACTACTCTGGCTTCCTAATATCTTCTTCCTACTCGCCATGAGAGTTATTCGTTTCAAGAGCCATAAAAGATGTGATGAGTTTGTTTTGCTTTGGAACACAGGATATCGGTTGGCAAACATCTTCTTCACATTCTTCAGTATAACTTTATTTCAAGCCTTGCAATGCTTTCGAAATAACCCTGATGAGTTCCTTCAAACTCTTGCTTTTGGAATCATAAGACAGAGCTCCTTTTTAATGAATCTTATCATCCTAGCTACTGGACAGGAGACGATGCTTCAGTTACTTCAATGGAGATCCTTAATCAAGCAAGCTCTATATAGACCCCTCATCAATTTGAATGCACGATCAAGACGATTTATCGATTGGCTAAATGAACCTCCAGAGTTTGAAAGGGCGTTCATTTTTGGTAAGTAGTTGAGTTGACGATGTCTTTTGACTCGTTTGATTGTACTCGCATTCTGACTTTGACTTACACACGATATTCTTGTAGGTTTTTATGCTCCCGTGTTATCTTATGCATTGATGATTGCAATAGTGTATAGCTTTATGGCTCCAGTCATGTTGGGTGCTACCTCGATATTCTTCTGGGTAGCAACAAAAGTACACACCCATAATGCGTTATTCGTCTACTGTCAGCGATGTGAGGGAGGCGGAAAGATATTCTACTACTGGAGTCGAATAGTCTTCATCACTCTGTATTCATCCATTGTTATCTTTTCAAGTATCCTCGCAATAAAAAAACATCCTGTCATGGGTGTTATTTTCTTATTCATTATGATCATCATTACATATTCAATAGATAAGTCGGTTGAGAATACTTTTGTTATCAATTCCTTGCACTTGCCGATCAGTATTGCTAGAATACATGATGAAGAGGAGGTAAGTTATACCATATATAGCTTCCCATGTGCGTACTTGTATCTCATACCTCACCTTTCGCATCCTCATACCTCTTCAAACTACCATCCCTACATCGAGATAGAAAGTAGCACTGCTTGAAGAATCAAATTCTACTACTAGTGATGGAGGAGAGAAATTCATGTACAGGCATCCAATATTGAATCAAGAGAACTGGAACTGTAAACCATTTTGGAACTTTAGATAATGTATGTTTATATGTTGGCGCTGTTGTACAAAGACAAAAGTTGTAGAGTAAGGTAATGTACTGTGATTTAGTCATACGAAACCTACAATGCACAGGACACATACAAGAGTTAGCCATCATTTACATGAGGGCATCATTCACAACAACGAAATTGTGGGAGGATAGGTACGACACGAAAGGGCTGGGGTAAATTATTAAAAAAATAGACAAGCCCACAAAATGAAAAGAGCGAGTTTAGTGTTATTTGTGTGAACAACCATATTGTATGATAACTATGATATGAATTGCAATAGAAGGTGGCAACTATCAGTAGAATAGATGTATTGCAAATAAAATAAAGCGGCAGGGGGTTCAGAAAACACATATATAATGATGACCAACGCAAGACGAAGGATGATATTCCTCAGTATAATACTTCTCAATCTTATATCCTCCATTGCAACAACAACAACAACACAATGGTGGACGAAACAAACTACTACACATTCTAAAACAATAATAGCATACTACGCTTCATGGCAATGGTATGACCGTGATGGATTGGCAGCGCCGAAGAACTTGGACCATTCCAAGGTTACACGATATAACTTTGCTTTCTTTCAGATAAATACCCGAGGCGATATATGGGGTACTGGTAAGTCGTTGTTGTTGGTACTGTATGCTATACATGGAAGTAATAGTATGAATGAACAGTTGATGTTGTTCAAGAGATATGCCGCCGTACAGTATGCTATCATACATATACAGTAATGATAATAAGGAGTGATTATTGATCTTTGCAAATACCTTACTAATAATAACCTCATTCTTCCTCTCACTACCATATATAAAGATCCATGGGCGGATCCAATAACACTCTACGGAGAATACGATTGGAGTTACATCGAGGGACAATCCACTAATAAGTACTGTTCATGGGATAAAGAGAATGATGCACCGACATGTGCAGGACACAAATACGAGACAGGGTTGATTTATCAAGCACATAATGCAGGTGTGGAAGTATATCCTAGTATAGGTGGCTGGACGCTTAGCGATCCATTCTCGGAATTAGCGGCAAGTGCTGAGAGTAGGAAACGATTTGCCGATAATTGTGTGAAGTTGATTACCACTTATGACTTTGATGGGATTGATATAGGTCAGTTATATGTAAATGGTTGCTTGTGTTTGTTTTATTTGCCAAGCTCATATTCAATTCTCTCCTCTTCTTTGTACATTTCACAGATTGGGAGTACCCGGGATATCTTGATCATTCAGGTCGACCCGAAGATACAATCAATTATAATCTCTTCTTACAGGAGATACGCACAGCATTAGATGTACTTGGCGAGAAGAATAATCGATTCTATGGATTGACTGCTGCACTGCCCTGCGGTCCTGACCTTATTAAGAATATACAGATTTCTGTCGTTTCTGATATATTGACAGAGTTGAATTTAATGACATATGATTTTCACGGATCCTGGAATGAGAAGACGGGAGCGAATGCACCCTTGTACGATATGACTGGCTCGCCGGAGTTTTCTGTGCATGGCTGTGTTGAAAATTGGAAAGAGGGCGGAGGAGATCCAGATCAAATCAATATAGGATTGCCTTTTTATGGCCGTTCTTTTGCTGGTAATGGTCTTACCAACTTTGGTCAAACGTTTGGTGGAAAAGCTGACACCGCGACATGGTCAGAGGACGAGGGTTCTCCACAATGTAAGAAGTTTGTTCTATATCATATTTGCATGCATGAAGATTAGATTCATCTCATATCGGCCTGCGTCACTACACTCTCTCTTAATCTCTAGACTTTAACATTGTGAACAAGCTAGCTCAATTCACAACAGTAAGAGATCCTCAGACGATGACTGAGTACATGTACAATAGTAACGGATTTGTATCCTACGATGATGAACGAGCTATTTGTGATAAGACCGAGTATGCCATTGATAATGTTTTGAATGGCTATATCATTTGGGAAATCTCAGGAGATATACTGAGTGATCTTAGTACACCACTTCTTGATGCTACGAATGATCGATTAAATAACCCGAGTATTAGATGTGATGATTCCTTTGGTGGTGATGATATATCAGCAATGGAAAATAGTGTGATCGCAGTGAATACCGTGGAAACAACAAATCAACATACAAATGTGGAAGTTGATACTACAGAAGAGGCCAGTACAACTACAGAGGAGACGCCTGATCCATGCATAACGCTGTCTTCGACTGAGGGACCTTGGTATCCAAATCATAGTCTTTCATTCTGTGTGAATGATGGCAGACAGGCGGAACACTTTATCCAACCCGATCAAATATATCCTGATGCTGTTTCATGTTGCCAGTCCAACTTTCAGTATGATGACGAGTGCGCTACTCAATCCCTAAATCCAGGAAGTACTGGCAAGTGGCTGGCAAGTTTCAATTGTGGTCTTCCTTGGTACCCCCTAAACGGTCACTCAACAGTAGGTCATTGCATACAGGATGGGAAGCATGATCATCACATAATAGATTCGGATTTGTTTGTATGTACCGGCACTTGATATTATTATGACACCATGTCATCAAATCATCATCTTACATTCTTATCTCTCTATCAATTTATAGACTTCAGCTGAGGCATGTTGTGACAGTGTCTACATGTCGTATGCACCTAATTGTCTATCAGAATCGATGAGTACAACAATAGAAGAAGCTCAAGATCAAGCGACTCCGCCAATAGAGCCTGTCTATAATGTAGACAATACAGCACAACAGTATGTTCCACAAGAGATCAATATATACCAAGTAGGAGATTATATGTATTACCCTGATTATGGAGATGAAGGGATCGTTTGTCGAGATGACGGTAACAAACCGGAATGGGTATCACAAGACATGATGAAAAGGAGCAAATTTGAATGTTGCGAGTCATATTATTTCAACAAGAGTTGGTCTAGTTTATGCAACCTCGACAGTCCGTATTACCCAGATTTCGAAACTAAGAGTTGTTTAAATGATGGCTTGCAGCCCAGTTGGATGGCAGGTGACTATCTGCACGATACTTTATGGAGATGTTGTCACAACTCCTTTCTTGACGAGGAGTCTCTACGACAATGCACTGCCGTCCCTGACTGCGACAATTGTGATGTCAATACATTAATGACAATGTGGGGTGTTTGAAGATCGAGTATTCTTCCTGTATTCACCAATATTACTTGAGTGTGGTACCCTTGTTGGAGTTCGGTGGAGGTTTAGATTCATTGCCCTTTTCCAGTTCGATACACATTGCAAGTCTAGCAGAAACAGTTCCCATCCAAGGATTGATCTCCAAGCACTTTTTAAAGGATTCTATTGCCTTATCATATCGCGAGGCATCCATTTCAAGGAGCCCTCTACCTGCAAGCGCTTGGAAGTTTCTCTTATCTAGCGAGAGTGCCTTCTCAGCCGACTCAATAGAATTAGCAATCTGATCTAACATATAATGTACCGTAGACTTCTTATTCCATGCTTCTGAATAATTTGGATCTAATGTAACGATATCAGTAAAAGCCTTCAGGGCAGATTCATTTTTGCCTTCCAACATGTCCGCAATGCCTTGATCTAGTTTATCTCGCAAATCACTGTTCGAAGACTCTTTCCATATCTCTCGTATAAGATCTTGTATGATAGTGGCGTCATCTAAACTAGCACTCTGTTGGAGTACAAAGAATAAGTCATCCATTGAAAACAGTTGTGATCGATCTTCTCTTATCTTCAACATGCATTCATTCAGTATTTCCTTCAATAATGAAAGAGGTCAGAATAATATTTGAGCATAAACTGAATGAGACACAATAACTTACCTTCATGTTTTGAATAGTTGATATCAACTCAGTCTCATGTCTTCCAATATCTTCTCCGTACATGAATTTCATCTCAGCTGAAGGAGTATACGAACCATTTTCTTCATTAAACTTCCACTCGTTGAACTCCAACTCCAATGGCTCATCTTGCGGACAGAGCTCTAAGTTATCTTGACAAACATATCTCCAGTTTCTTGGAAATCCGAATGCATCTATGCAGTCATTAGTGTCAGGATAGATGGCATAAAATGGTTTCTGGTTGGGGTTTTCTATATGTGTCAAGCCATCCCAGTTGCTCACATCCCAGCGAGGTGTTGCATCAAATTCACTCACAACCCCCCTAAATCCATATATTTTGTGCCTTACAATGTTACCCAGTTTATATTGTATGTTGTGCTCTTGTCGTCGTTTCTGGTTAGCACTCCGACTATACAGCAGTGCATTTATTTTGACTCGAAGATGGTACAACTTTGCAAGCATAGATATTGGAGAATCCTCTACTGACATTGATAGAACGTCAGATCTCAATGAAGCAAGTAGCCGAGATGCATCATCTTCGTCTTCTTCCTTTTGTTCTTGAAACAACTCTGATGATAGTAGTGGAACTAATAAATGTCTACTGATTTCTTGAACACCCTGAGTGATCGCCGTGCTTGATTTCTCTATCTCAGGAGACAGTTTGGATTCAACTTTATCATCTTCATTACCGTCGTTTATCAATTTGCAATGCGAGTATTTGTCCAGCGGATACATGTATGATAATATGTTGTTCGGTTCGAAGTGTCCATCTCTATTATAACTTTCAAAGTATTTCTTGATAAGAGCATTATGTATCCGTTGAAGGCAGGGATCATCAACTGATGACAAATCATCTTGAAATTCGAGAGTGACAGTCTTTGAACTTTGTAGTAAATTAGAGTCATGCACATCCACGAGTATAGTATACTGCACTCGAGGCTTTTTTGTTGAGGTATCATCATCATCATCATCTTCTTCCTGTTTCAATGAGTACTGTTTTGTTGTTAATGAGCTAAGTTTGCCAGGATTCTTATCCTTTTCAACACCCCAACCAACTATCACTCCTCGCCATTTCTCATTTCTATGTTGGACAACTTGACCTACTTGATAGGTAACATTTGGTAATACATCATCTATATCATCATCAGTACTCACTCCTTTACGTACTTTCACAGTGAACTCTCGCTTCCCACAGCGACTGTCCAACTCACCAGAGGAAAGCTCATTGCATGATTTGATAGCTTCAAATGCAAGAGAAATTTGTGCCTTTGCACTCTCATTATTATCAACATCAGTAGTATCACAATCCTTAATTGTACCTTCATTATTTAACCAATAAATGGATTTGATAACGGCCTGTAACTCGGTAACATCCTTCATCTGTGGAAATGTAATCATATCATCTTTTATTTCAATATCTTGATTATATAGCGCATAATTGGATGGATGACTGCCGACCTTTTTCCAAATCGTCTCTTCGAAATTTTTCCCTGTTATTTGAGTTAGAAATGTTCTCATATTATTCAATCTTTTCAATGCAATTGGATTGACTTGTGGTCCTTGCAATGTTACGGGTGGGATGGCATTTGTAAATGGTACATCACGATATCGTCTTGACCACGCCAACAGTTGTCTATAGAGTGCTGTGGGGACACGATTATTATTTGGTAACTGTTTGTTGGTATCAACATCAACATTTGCAGTATGTGTCGAGAAAGACCTAACAGCTGATGTAGATGTATAATATCTACTCGCACTTGTTCGGAAACAAATATCACGATATCTACTAAAGGTATGATGATACATAATCCTCATTATCAATGCCAATCAATCTCTTACTCCTCAGTCCTCAACAATAAATGGCATCTCATCCTTACCTTTTCGTCCGAAAAGGTAATAAAGATAACTAAATACTACCAATACCAGATGATAATAAGCTCATTATAGTAGAGCGAGCAAGAGGTAATGATGACAATGATATGTAAGTTGTAAGCCACACAAAAATGAGACATGCGTAAATTATTTCGTTTAGTAGGTTCTTAGGTAGTAGTAGATACTAAGAACCTACCTTCTCTTTCAGTCGTTTTTTATAAAGATCTGCGCCATGAAGCAAAGCAAGTGCACCACTATATCACACTATCCTTTACTCAACCCATTGCCGACAAACAATTAATAATCGATTGTTATAAACAAATAAAAATATTCATCCAAGGCGATCATATCCAATAGGTTATGAGCCATCGTTCCATCTCCATCCAATCATGAATAACAACAACAACAACAAATCACCTCGTCGTAGCAAGAGGCAGAGGGATAAAAGAAAAAGAGAAGAGAATAATTCTAGTAATAATAATACCAATGAACACAATTCATCATCTAGACAACGGCGGGGTAATAATGCTACTAATAATGGTAGTATTTCTAATCCCCAACAACCTCTTCAACAATCCACAACAACATCTTCTGTTAAACATGACTCAACAAATCAACAAATCAACAAATCAAATGAATCACTTCTGGCATATATCAAACGTATATGTGTGCCACAAGTACGAACTCATATGTGCTTTTTCGCATCCGCACGTAATAAACACCAACAATCAACATTTGATAGAAATAAACAATTATGTAGAAAAGACTTTGTAAATTTATCAGATGATGGAGGTGCACAATTACCAACGAACGACGGGGGTGTCAGTGGATTGTCTCCCGTGGCGGATCGTACATGGGGTAGTGGTCAATTATATCTCAAAACAAAACCAGGTACAGACTTTGTTGACCCCCAGAACGATAAGTTTGGATCAGTTACAATTACTGCTGCAGAGAAGAATAAATTATATGCAGAGAAGGAGGAGGAAGATTCATTTGAATTATTGGGTATATTGGATTATGAGAGTCTATCATTAGATAATGCAAGGTTACAGCGGGAACGTCTCAATGTTAGAAGTGATAAAATGTGTAGTATTAAATTGGGAGCTCTACGTACCATGACAATAGGAGATGCTGTTGAAATGGAACGGAAAAGGGGTTCATTTAATTTTCATCTACAACGTTATTCACTGTCTCATAGCGCTGAGGAATGCCAAGATTTTGGGGGTGCCGCACGTGTTAGTGGAGCAGCACAGCGTGCAGATCTTGGTGATATGGAAACGGGGGCAACTACCGAGGCTGAGAGGAGAGGTATCATCAATCCTAATCTACCTCAACATCCTCATGAACATCTTGACGGTAATATTGGAGCAGTATTGCACGGCGGTCGTACTGTACAACGTGAAAAGAGAGCATATATTCTTAGTTTACCACAAACCCAACAAGAATCCATTGCTAGTGGCGAGGTGCAACCAATATCATGTTCGAGTTGGAGTCCTGATCTTCCATTCCCAGAACTCGGTCTGACTTTTATCTTGATGGGTTGTATACTACATCAAAAGAATAGTGATAATTTATTACACAACTTTGGCCACCAAGTTACTGGCAGATCATGGGGAGATGCATTTGGTTCTAGTCATCCCATCTCAAGAGCACGTGCAAAGTTGGAGAAGAAGAAATCAATCTACGACGGTAAACTATTTGATGACGATGCACGATTGCAAGCCATAACCGTTATCATCTTATTCATTGAATATATTGTGGAACACGGTGGTTGGTTATACATGGATACAAATGAAGAAGCACTAAAAGTACTTGGTGGTATCTCTATGGTTGAATTCATTATTGATCTCTATAGAGGTACAGATCATCCATGGACGGTTGATTGGGAGTTTACATTTGGTGATACTATGCTGACAATGGATAAGGGTGATGGAAAGATTAGAAAGATTGATGTACACCGTCCACCATGCTGGCAAGGGTCCATAGCACCTGATGTTGATTTGGATATACACGCACCTAGTATGTGGAAATGTGCATTGTCGAACTACTTCCGCTGCAGTCTCACTGGGACTTTGAAAACGTCACATGCAACAATTGATGATGCCATTGGAAAGGAAGATGTCATCTTGGAAGAGAAGGTAATGGGACACATCCTAATGGCAGCTCATCACTTCCTCTGGCTTGCTATGAATGCTCATTACGCTCTCATGGCTGCATCTGCTGTGTCCAAGAACTTGTTGGAGACGGAGCGTAACATCCTATCATCAAAGTTTCATAACCCATCAAAGGGTGGTGTTTTGATGAATGGCTTGACTGATCTGTTTGGTAAGAGTATTCGTGATAAGGACAAGCGTGACCGTGCAAAGAGTATCATTGAGCAATCTACACTACATATCCCAGTTGTCAAATCAAGCAAGGATGCCAGATTAGGACTTGGAATTAAAAAGGCGGAAGAGGGTGCCAGTCTCGAAGTCACATCCATCGATCGCGGAAGTCTATTTGAAAGTTCTGAATTAAAAGTTGGTATGATGATTCAATCTGTCAACAATAGGAGATTTACTTCATTTGACCAAGGCGTAACTTTACTCAAGGAGGCGGTGGGTGAATGTGAAATTATGGTGTTCAACCCATTGGAAGTAAGTCATGAGGATCTAGCTCTTGTGAAATGGTACAAAGATAGGCTTGCTAAAAAGAAGGGAAAGAAGAAGACAGTTGAGATAGGGGACCGAGTCAGGACAGGTGGAGGAGATAAGGTATGGATAGTTAAGAGCATCAAAGACGGAGCTCGATGCGAGCTTCGAGATGAATATAACGAGAAAAACTTTGTATATGTCAGCATTAAATTGGTCCACCCTATTTAATATAAAGAAAGCCGTCAGCCGTCATCGATCACACCAATTGAAAACTGAAACTGATCTGAAGTTATTATCATAGTAGTAAGATGATAAATATACCTCGTGATGTTAATTGAGAAGTGAGGATTTGGTTTACATAGTTAGATATACTTTATCATATATCTCATTCGGTATGTAGAGTGCTCACATGCCGGTATCCTTTTAAACATTCTCAACAACTATATATACGATATCGTAAACTAATAACGAGATGCATATTGTAGAACATGTACAATAAGACCGCACATCATAGTGTATAAAGAGTCAATAGCTGCAAAATATGATGAGGATAAATCATCATCATCAACGAGGCGGTGGCGGTAGGATACAAAGCAATCAAAAAATAACTTTCTTTCTGGTATTCGTTGGTTGTATAATATTAATTAGTCAGGAGACTGATTATATCAATAGTAGCAGTGGTATTAATAAGGGCGAGTGGTCACAATCTGATAATAATGATGTTAGTAATAATAATGTAAGAAGAGAACCGATATCAACACAAAAACAATCTCAACAAAATGTGGTGCACCAACAACACATGAACCACTTTTCTCTATCTCCAGGTGAACTACCCGGCTACACCGGATGGGCTCGTCCAGAACAGACATTGGCCGGATATTTCGATATTCATCCATTATCTCATCCTACAAATAATTTATTGCAATCAAAATATCATTCTACAGTCAATAGTGGTGATAAGTTCACAATACTACTTACATGTGATCACAAAGTAGTTGAAACGGAAGAAGAAGAAGATGACGAACCACCGTATGAATGTCCACCTGAAGGAGGAACACTCTTTTATGTTAGGGCATACGGTCCAAATGTCATTACAGGATTGGTGACAGATCATCACAATTCATCATACTCAATTGAAATGCAATTCATAGACCCAGGCGAGTATAACCTCGAGGTTGTTACTACATTCTCTGTACCATTAGACTATAACGAGTTTCCAATCGATGATGAAGATGAATCTTCCATTGAGCCTGGGTATGAAGGATATTTGGTTTCTGGCTTTCCACTATCAATACTAGTCAATCCAAAAGAAGAAGAAGTAGACAACTTATCTCAGCAAAAGCCATGGTGCACCTTAGCACAATTGACAGAATCATCACCACAGTCTGCACTATACAAGGGTCACTGGGAGGTTATTGATACTGTAGCACGACTATCACATCAACCATTAACACCCGACGAAACTCAAGTTAGTTTGGATGGATATAGAATGGGGTTGAACTCTGTGGGCGTTCGAATGGCGTTTGAATATGAAGAGTGTGAATTGATACATATTCGTGACTTGGCTGGTGGATTCCATGGCGGTGTGGATGTATGTTTTAATGAACATTTGGGGTTTAACATTCCTCTTCGTGATCGATGGCTCGACAATAGCACTGAAGCTGCTAACCAGACTACTCTTGCCATTGACAACGACGACAACTCGACAGATATCACCTTTGAGGGCGTACATGTCATTTTCATTGGTGATTCAGTTATGAGATTAACGAGATACTTCTTTCTACAGCTTGTTAAATGGTCTCGTGGTATCAAAGTTACAATGATTGAAACAAACGGAGGTATACATGCCACTCTGCAGGATATCACAACCACCCTAGAGACTATTAGACAGCAAGAAGAGGGTGCTAATGTCAAACGTGTAATTATTTTCAATTCCGGACTACATGATGTTGATATACTTTGTTCCTCCAAGAGAAAAAGATCTCGAAATGGAATCAACATTACAAGTAGTGGACAGTCATGTCAAGATGCATATAGAGAGGGCATGACCAAGTTCATTCATATGTTGGATGATTACCCTGCAGAGATGAAAGTATTTCGATCAACTACAGCAGGTAAGATCAAAGATGTATGATATGATATTGACTTTATTGCCTGATACATGCTGAATCGACCTAACTGTTTCATCTACATACACAATACAAAACAGGTTGGCACAAGGTATGTTTTACTTGTACTTGTATGTTTATATTATGCATATGTACTTTATTTTTCATCCAAGGTCTCTAATATTCAATCAATATTGCAGTATGGAAATTATGGATTTTCATGGCATGCTACGAAGATGCAAGGTATGGCAAGATCTCCGCATCTATGTCAACACTTCAATACAATCGTCTTTGATATAATACAAAAACAAAGCACGAACATTCTCATTGCTGACGGATACTGGCTGACATTACCCCGTCCAGATCATACACAAACAAGTGAAGAGAATGAAGTTGGTAAACATCTAGTCCATCCTGGCTTTGAAGTGCTCAGCGTCTTTGCAAGGAGATGGTTCATGTTGATATTGTGGGGATTATGTGGGCAAGATTTTAAGAATTGTATGACATGCCTAGCAGGAGGAGAAACGGATTTGGCTGAGGAATAAAAAGATAATATCTCTAGAGTGTCTTTACAGTCAAACTATTGATAATAGAGCTAGCTATGTTTCTACATAAAAGTCTTAGTACCCAATAAGATTGTCTTATTACGAAAGGCAGTAGAGATATTTGAGACGCAAGATAGAATGAGTAGGGGCAGCAACAACAATGAGAGAGGGTTGGGATGGAGGATATGGCGACGGCTTATTATTCTCCAATAGTGAGTACACGCTAGGTCGTCTTTTGAGGGGAGGAAGTAGGGAGAGGAGATTGCAATAGCATACGCGCAAGTAGAAGGGGAGAGGTAGTGGCGACGGCAACTCATTATGTACTAATAAATAATGACAACACTAGAAGTACCCGAGAAAACATTGACCTGGGAGGAGGTATCAATTCATATCGATGTCGAGGATGAGGATACAATTGCAGAAGTAAAAAGTGATCATGTAGATGATGATAAAAAGGAGGAGGTGAAAGATGGATATGATATTGAAGATGGAAGAGGAAAGTCATCTACTAATCAACCAAACCCCCTAGAGTCATCTCATAATAATCATCCAGAACCTATACAGCAGCAATCATCACCAGCGGTAGTAGAAGATGAGGTATCAGAGTTTTGTGACGAGACAATTATATATATCGGGAGGGACGTACCAAACAAGATTATTGTAGAAAAGAAAGAAGATAGGGATAATGGTTGTACACAAACAGTGATTAGTGAACTCACTAGACCTGATGCAAAAAGACGAAGACGTAATAGACGCCGAAGAAGAAGGAGGAGAAAACGTATCAGGATAATTTGTTCATTAATCATTCTCCTGACATTGGTATTTGGTATTATTCTTATCCTCATATTCACTGGTGTATTGAATAATCCATTTTATCAACAACTCGATAGAGGAGGAGATGATGGTGATGTTGATACTAGTGTTGCAGCGGTGCCCCGAATGCCTTCTATACCGGTAAGAGCATGTGTACAAGAAGTCAATTCAGAGTATACCATCTTTGGATCAGTTGCAGTGAGTTTGAACACATATCCACCCAATGTTGCCATTGAAGGAAAGAACTCTGTTGCTGTATCAAACACAGGTGACATTAAGTTCTATAAACTGAATGATGATGTATGGCAAGAGATAGATTCATTCATCAATGTCAATACAGGAAAGTTTACTCCTGCTGTGAGTATATCTGGAACAACTGTAGTGGTTGGATATCTATATGATGATACGGAAGTTGAGCAGGGGGGAGTGCATGTATATGAGCAAAGAACCGACGGTAGATGGGAGAGAGTTGATATATTTGTCCCTGCTTCTGCAGTCGATTCTACTGCAAAGTATGGTTGGTCAGTTGATGTATCATCAACACCCAGCAACACCATGATTGTTGTTGGATCTCCTGAAGAGAACAGTGTTTATGTTTACCAGAAGATCGAAGGAGGAAGTTATGATTCTATTGGAAAGCTTAAGAGTCAAACATGCAATAACAATTTCGGCTATGCAGTAGCAGTGTACGGTTATGTTATTGCAGCTACAACTGATTGCAAGTACATTGTTCAGTTGTATGAGTACACTGACTCTAATATATTTAGAGTTGTACAGAATATCAGATATGTAAACTTTGAACATGGTGCGGTTAGTAGACTGCAGATGAATGAAAAAGAGCTGGTGTACTCTACTGTGTTTGGTGCAGTATCAATCTTTAGAAGGGCAGGGAGCTCAAGAAGTCTACCGTTTTCACTGGACGAGCAAGTGGATGTTTCTGTTGATAACATTACAGAGTATCCTTTATCAATGGACACAAGCGGTGAGATCTTGGTGGTTGGAAAAGGAAACTCTTATATGGTACTACCCAAGCTGAGCATCGAGGGCTCTTTTCTTATTGAAAACAAGGCAATTGAAGATGACATCATATCATCAGTAGCCGTCAGTGGTAATGTTGTCTTAGCTTCATCAATGTCTGATATTATTCAGTACAACGTTGAGAGGTGTACTGGTGCTCTGCCCACACAATCTCCAACAACACATTCTGGCCCAATCTTAAGTGACTCTGATATCAGTAGTTTATCATCTCAAACGGTGACCAGACCAGATTTACCCGACGATAGCAGCAATGAAGAGACAGCAGTCAACTCGAAGATACCGGCCGCCCTGCCAGCTGAACTGGGGTCTTCTTCCATTTGTCATCCATTGGAGGTTAGCATTGTATTCGACAACTCTTCACTTGGAATTGGTTATGTCATCACTAATGTAGACACAGTCGAGAGTTTGTCATACTTTCCTGCAGACGACTCATTTGCCAATCAAGAATATAATGAGCGACTCTGCCTAGAGGAAGGTAGGTATACTTTTGTATTGTACGATACGATTGGCAATGGCTTGTGTTGTGATAATGGCAATGGTAGCTACAGAGTAACATCAAATGGAATCACGCTAGCGCAGGGAGCACAGTTTACATACAGCGACGAGATGTCTTTTGAGCTGCCAGTTTAAGAGTTGTCCTTCTACCAGTTTAAAAGTAGTACTACGTGTGAAACAGCTTTACTTTTCCTGAACCTACTTGCCCTTGTTTCCTGATGCTCTTATTCTCTCCATTCTTTTCATATGTCTAGCCAAAGCTTGATCCTGTCTGGACATCGGTCTAGCAGCTGCTGGACTACTCTCACTAGATGACGACAGGGATGCCGTTGCTGTTGCCTCAACAGTTATAGTAGCTACCTCCTCCTTCTTTTTCATATTGCACCAAACACAGTAGAGTT
>Ga0075439_12791_pt1 | contig 23833 bp, 23 predicted proteins | sample MintriSingleCell_FD_74264 | JGI IMG/M metagenome (GOLD analysis project Ga0075439, IMG submission 74264) | Marine eukaryotic communities from Monterey Bay, USA to study complex ecological interactions - Minidiscus trioculatus JGI Plate_4_G5... | ecosystem: Environmental > Aquatic > Marine >... | reverse complement strand
ATATATACTACTACCATACTGCCGGCGGCGGTCATCCACATATGGTGCTACTGGTCCTTTTACAAACCCTAGATTGTATGTCATGCTTTGGCACTAAATATCCCACATTAACTACGGCGCTTTCTTAACATAAATAAATGAGTACTTCTGATCTTTACATCTATTATGAGTTGACGACACAGAAGAGCAGAAAAGATAATGAACATAAGGATACCCTCTGTTTTTTTTTGTGGTTAGAGTTATATGTAAAGTTTATGTATATTCATGTGATGTTGTTTGTATTACAATTACATGGTCTCGTACATTGCAATGAATCACTACACTCACAATCTAGATAGAGAGTGTGTACAGCTAGCAAAACTGGATCAACGTAACTCGAAGTAAGATCACTTCACCTACTTATAAAAGGAAGGATACCGTATAAAAATTACACTACACTCTCATAAATTATTTTAGGATTGTTCAAAACTCAAACTAATCAAGTGATAATTGTTTGAGTTGTGTGTTGATAATATACGATATCCTCCTGTAGTGTATTGACGGAATCTTTAACATAAGCTTAAGTAAAAATATATACTGGCGACAGTATTCATCATCATCTGATACCGATACCATGGATATCGATGAACCTACTCCGAAAATAAATGAAAATGATGTCTTGGATGTTACTACTGAAAAAGTACCATCTTCTTCTACTCCACGATCCAATGTCAATGAAACATCATCAAGTAAAGAATCAACCTCTGATACTACCACAATGATTGCAAATAATAATAATAATAATAATAATACAATAACAATATCAACACCACCAAGAATATCAATTTCAAGTGGTAAATCATCACATACCGAACCGGCAACACAAATTGGCATTGGTTGGACACAACAAGTAATACAAAAACGTACCCCATCAGGACCCTATGGTAAAGCTGAACGATATTATATTAATCCAGAGAATACTAAAAAGTTCAAAACCATGTCGGAAGTTTGCCAATATATGAATAATAGTAATAATGGTGGTGTGAGTGTGGTTTATACACCTTCTGGAAATAGTAGTCCTAGTAAGATTGCAAGTTGCAACAATAACGGTACACCAAACATTAGCAATGCAACTGCAGGAAATGATGGCGGTACCAATATAAATCTAAAAGTGTACACCGCCATCGCAACAACCACAACAAGTAATAACAATTCACAAAATAATTCAGCTCTAAACTCGGCAAACAACTCACAATCAAACTCACCCCGACCACCAACCCAACATGTTGTTGCAACATCTGGACCGGGTAGCGGTAAGAGTATTGATACACATCCATTCAATAAGGGTAGTGTTATTGAGGTATTATATATCAAGAATAAGAAACAGGAAGATACTACTAGAAGCAGTTTGGATAGAGCAAGTGAGGAATGTAATTTTACAAATTGGGATGACGATGAGAGTATATCAGATTGGTTCAATAGTGATGATGAAGAAGAGACTACGGCCAATAGCAACACAACCGCAGCAGCAGCAACAACAACAACAACAACAACAACAGCAGCAGGTAGTTCCAACAATGTATACCTAGCAGACATAATCGATCGTATACCAATCTTCCCAACAATAGATAATTTACATCCAAATCAAAGATTTAAATATTATATCCATTATCGTAACTTCAATAGACGAATGGATGAATGGATTACACAAGATCGGATAGTTTCACCACCATCAATTGGTAATCAAAAAGTACGACAGATCAAACGTAAGGAAGAACGACGAAAACGAGAAGAGGAAGAGAAACGTGAACGAGAACGGATATTAAATGAGGCTGCGTTGGGATTGGGTGGTGGTACACGGAGGGCATCCATTGATGGTGGAAGTAGTAGTGGTATTGTTCCTTCATCTTCTGCTGCATCTCTAACTGGTGCAGTTGGAGGCGGAACAACTAGTGCAGCTGGACGGAAACGATTACGACGTACGGCATCATCAGGGATTGATAGCGGGTCGTCGTTCGATGAATCGTCAGATGATCCTAGTAGTAGATCTAGACGACAATCACGTTCTGCTGGTGGTGTAGGTGTAGGCGCAACTTCACCCAAGAAAGCACACGCAGGATCCGGTGCACTGTCCATACCCCAAGTATCAGCAATCAATGTAGTAACAACCATCGAGGCCCAAGTATTAGATGAACATGAGGGTATGGATGAAATTGCCTTAAAAGAACATGAAGAAGTGACGAAGATTAAAAATGTCAATACATTAGAACTGGGCAAGTATCAAATGGATACATGGTACTATTCGCCCTTTCCGAAGGAAATGTTTCGTGATAAGGATGATGTTATTGATGTATTATATGTTGATGAGTTTAGTTTGAATTTCTTTACAAGGAAGGAGGAGTTGTTACGATATCAAAAGAAGGCTTTGATCTAATGTATTTCTTGTCTCTTATACTAGTGTTTGAAGTAGACGGCTTTGAAGAACGACTGTACTGTCAGAATCTATGCTACATTGCCAAGCTATTCTTGGATCACAAGACTCTCTATTTTGATGTTGATCCGTTTCTATTCTATGTGCTTTGTGAGGTGGATGAACGAGGTATGTATACCTTGTTTCTTGCTTGATTACATCTCTTTGACGTCGAAAACAAACCTCTAACATTCACTTACAACTTTTTTTATGCAACGAACAGGATATCATCCAGTCGGATACTACAGCAAAGAGAAGTACTCGGACGTTGGGTACAACCTAGCATGTATCCTAACTTTCCCATCCCATCAACGAAAGGGATATGGACGATTCCTTATTGCATTCTCGTATGAACTTAGCAAGAAGGAAGAAAAGGTTGGATCACCCGAGAAGCCAATGAGTGACCTTGGTCAACAAGCATATATACCATACTGGACGTCAACCATCATTGACTTCTTATTGAATCAGTCAGGTGATAGTAAGAGTATGAGCATCATTGATATTGCCAAGAAGACATCTATTATGACAGAAGATATTATATTTGCATTGAATACACTGGGCATACTCAAGTTTGTCAATGGTGTGTATTTCATTTATGCAGAGCAAGGACATTTGGAAGAATTGTCCAAGAAGCATCCTGTGAAGGAACCTAGAGTAGATCCAAGTAAGTTGCATTGGACACCATACATCACTGATGTGAAGAAGGACAAGTATTCAATCAAGAGCAAGGCTGTTTCAGTCGAGGCTGATTTAATGTTGCCAAGTGGGTTTATGTAATGAGGGGAGATGAGCGCGGATGTATTGAATAACAAAGCCCCATAAACATAACGGTTACTGAATTACAAAGGTACAAATGAAATATAACTTGATCAAACTAGCATATCCTGCAATTACCAAGTAACACCACTAGCGGACTCGGCCGTCATGCATGAGGATACCGATAATACATATCTATACTTGAAAAAAAATATCTTTATATCAATTAGAGATACTCTTTTTGATGTGTTCTCATCCCCTGTCTCCTATATAAGCGAACACCTCCTTTCATTGCAATAAACAGCAGTTATTGCCTAGATTTATGCTTTAACACCTCCGGCGGTGACACAGTAAATTCACATAACCATAAGATATTATATCCCCCTGCAATGACTATTGGTGATGAAGACAAAACATCAAACTATGGGTCTATCCCACACCACAGCCCAAGTCTCAGTATAAGCAGTAGTGTTGAGGAGAATGGCGGGGATACATTTGATGTAAATGATGTATTAATATCCCGTGATCAGCCAAATCATCAGCGACCGTCGTTGTCAGCAATATCTGATAATCACTACCACAGTACACCAAGTAAGAGAAGCCTTTTTGATGGGTGGCTGAGAAGGGATCATTCAATCCGTGGATTGAACTCATCAATCACCTCATCATTTAGAAGTGCTGTTAACACTACTATTGGTTTAAGAGGTGATGAAAGACTTGCAGGTTTCCTTGGTCCGACTGTAAGTTTGTTGCAATCTGACTTACAATATGATTTTTAAAAAGTTGTACATATCTTCTGATCATTTTCTTTATATTTTTAATTCTTTAAAGGATCATTCAGTGGAGAATTTGATACGCAGTAGTGGTGGGTTGGGATTAGAATATCAATCTTTAGACAGAGGTATCATTGACACAGTAAGTAAAATATGTGATATATTATCATTATCTTTCTAAATATTATGTACATCTAAACATAATCTTTTTCTTCTCATTCAAAGGCAATCTGGCATCGTAGGAAGACTTGTCTAATCAAAGAACGACGACAAAGTATCAATCAAAGTATGAAAAAGGAAGAGGACAGACTTAGTGATCGTATGATAAACGGTGAACTGCAGGATTATGAGTTCGATATGGAAGCAGTTCATCATTTAGAAAAGGAACGAGAGTGGATGCAATGGCTTGTTATTGTAGTCATTGGATTCTTAATGGCCGTGATAGGCATAACAATTTCTCGCGCTGCCGATACCATCTTGGATATGAAGCTCGATGCCAGTTTGGAATGGTTTGAGAGAGCAGATGAAGTTGACAACTATTGGTACTATGGACTAGTTCAACATGTTGCATTGTCCTCACTTCTGGCTATCATGGCATTTGTCCCCGTTGCTTTAAAGCCCGTCAGCGGAGGCTCTGGAATTGCCGAGGCAAAAGCAACATTGAATGGGATCATCATCCCCAACTGCACCGCATTGTCAACTGCTTTTTGTAAAGCTGTCTCTGTTGTGTGTTCTGTAGCAGCTAGCCTACCTGCTGGACTAGAGGGACCGATGATATTCATGGGGTTGGCTGTTGGGGAGAAGTAAGTAGTTATGTGTACTTCTCCTTTAGTATGCAGTTGTTAAATGTGCTCAACTTTTTCATATCTACAGTGCAAATCGGTTCATTCCTCACAAGTCGCAGTATGATTTGCTTCGAACCGATAGAGCAAGGATAGATTTTGCAGCCATCGGTTGTGCGGCAGGAGTAGGTGAGTTCGCCTCTGACATATGATATGATTAATACTTTATGCATGCATCACTAATGACAAATCTTTCACTATAAAGCTGCGGCTTTTCGATCTCCAGTAGCAGGTGTACTTTTTGCGATGGAGGAAGGCAGTTCTTTTTGGTCGACGGTACTCACCTGGCGTTGTTTTCTGTCTGCATGTGTTACAGTCATCTCCATGTTTGCTATACTCACAAAGATACTCGATGCAGATGAGGAAGGCTTCCATATCAATAGCATGGCAATATTCAATGGCGTAAGTGGAGAGAAGAAATCCAATCTAGCAATTGATGATTCGGCGCATCCTGACTTCGACTTGTGGGAATATTTTCTATTCGCTTTCGTTGGTGCTGGTGGTGGCGTTGTTGGGGGTTTGTTCTGTTCGGCAAACCGGAAACTTGCTATGTTACGGGCTAAGCTATCTTTCAGCACTGCAAAGAAGGGGCTTGAGGTACTGATTATCTCAGCCGTATGTGCTGCAACTATATGGATTTTGCCAAGTTTGTCTATTAAGTGTGGAGATATTGACGGGAAGCGTCTCGGTCCATCATACTTTCGGCAATTCAATTGCGAAGAAGGAGAGTATAACGAGCTTGCTACATTACTGTTGAATCCGCTTGGAGCTAAGGGGATCACACTACTCTTCACCGAAGACGACCCAGAAGCATTTTCCATCTCCACATGTATCGTAGCCGGGCTGTGCCACTTGATCATTCTGTGTGTGGCATTCGGTATGTCAGTTAGTGCAGGTATCTTCATTCCACTGCTATTCATTGGTTCGGCTTGGGGAAGAGCGTTCAGTCTGATCTGCAATCTATTTCTAGATGCTGACTGGCAACTTGACCCTCGCACTTATGCAATAATCGGGAGTGCTGCCACTCTCGGGGGTGTAGTCCGTGTCCTAATCTCATTGACTGCAATAGTATGCCACACTACCTCATTAAGCTTCTTCATGACGCCTATAATGTTGGCTACTCTTGTTGCACAAAATGGTGAGTCATAATGTTTGTGCACATTTGATGTGCTCTTTTTTAATGTCAAGTCCTCATATCATATATTTCATCTCAGTTGGTAATTGGGTATCTAAAAGGCCAGGTATTTATGACATACTTCTACAGCTTCGAGGGATTCCTTTCCTCGAGGAGTCTTGTCCTACTGGAGCGAGGCATGCAAATATTAGGGCTCGCAATGTTATGAGCGCAGGAGTAACCACTATCGGCACTACCATGCTTGTGAAAGATTTGATTGGTGTCTTGACAAGGCATAGCTATAGTGATTTTCCAGTCGTCGACTCGGCTGGCGATGGCGCATTACTTGGTAGTATATCAAGAGTGGACTTAAGTGCACTCTTGAGCAAGAAGGAGCTTTTCTTTGCCAAAGGAGAAGACGGCGGTTTGCTAACTTATGATGAGCTGGATAAAGCTCGAACTAAATCAAAGGGAATGACAGCAGGGGACATTAAGAAAGGCTTGACAGCCGATGATGAAGAGAAGTTTATATATTTAAGTCCATACATGCAAATCGCACCCATAACAATCCACGGGCATGGTTCAGCCGAGCGTGCCTACGAGATCTTTCGGTCTCTTGGTATTCGGCAGCTGCTTGTTGTTGATAAGCACTCCCGACCAATTGGTATAATCATGAGGCATGAGCTAGCTCGTCTCGAAGAAATTGGAGAGGACCACCACCACATTGAGAAGAAGCAACGAGAGACAATGCTTTCTCGAAGGAGCAGTGTTCGTCATTTTGCTTGATCAGGGAAAGTATTAGTTTTACAATCACAAGTTATTTGTATCATTTCATTAGTAGAGTAAGAAGTAGAAGATAGAGAATTATATCACATGTTTTGATCTGGCTACTATGGGTCTTTCCATGGATACAGTACAAATTTCTGTAGAGCATATTTCATAGTCTTTTCGTTTCTTCTTTGCATGGCACAGTAGACGGCATCACCATCCTCATCGCCATCATCACCCCTACATATATCTGGTAGCTCAATATTCAAACAGCAGTAATCTAATGCTAATATTCTGCATATCTTTCGTTTTGCATCATCTGAAACTTTTGTCACATTGAACCGCCGTGTGATCTTTCGTCCATGTGTCATCTCTCCATCGGGTATTGTCACTCCTTTTGAACTAGCAATCTCTTGCCAGCCCTTCTCTGCCTCTGTTGAATTGTATATTGCAGTTACAGGGAACGGCTCGCCAGAGGGAAAGATCAGATTAGACATTTGCAGATTCAAACTGCGGAGATAGAAGAGGCGTAGTTGCAATGTGAGATGATAATGACTAACAATTGTTCATCAAACTCATGAGATACTCACTGAATGTCAAATGGATCTAGTCCACTGTAATCTCGAACAAACTGCTCAAATCTATGAGCTAAGTTACCGTCATCAATCGATGGTATTAAATTACAATCCAAGAACTTTCCAGTATTCAATATTTCCACAGGACAATACATGAGACGAAAGTCTTGTATGTTTTCTAATCCTTCATACAGATATGGATATTTGTCTACCTTCCACTTTATTTCAAAGTAAGCCTTACGAACTCGTGGTTTGTCACGTACTATAGGTCCTGATCCCATCCATGGTCCTAATCTAAAGAATGCTTCATCATATGATGAATAAAATCTATTCATTGGTTCTCTGACAAATGAAACCATATTATAATTCTTCTCATGTACTAGCTCTTCCATTTTATCATGTTTCATTCTATTATCGTCCCCTTCTAAGAAATCTTGCATTGCATGTCGTGCTGAACTACTTGATGACTTTGGTATATTCCTATAGATCAATTTGTATGTATGTGATAATGATACTAATGACTGTGGTCTATCTTGTATGTGTCCTGCATAGTGTGTTGTATTGATATAGCAATGTTGAACTGCCTCGGCGTGTGATATATCAAGTGTTCCTGGTTTATATCTTAATCGATTGATATTTGATGGAAAGGACTTTTTACCCCTGAGAATTTGTGTTATATATTTGCCATCATATAGGTCTCCATCTCCTTGATTATTGTTGTTGTTGTTTGATATTTTGTTGTTAGTTCCTCTAGTCTTCCTCTGTTCTACTGGTGATTGATCATGCTCATTATAAAACTGATCAGAACTTGGATTTGTAGTACGATATCCAATAAAAAGGTTGGTTATTGCAATACCAAAGGCCAATCCAACAAGTAAATACAGTAAGTTTTGACGTGCACCGTCCTTGCCTTTGCTATTTGATCTTTTAAGAGGTAGCTTGCTGATATTATTCCGCCGAGTTTTACTAGGCGACGATTCAATGGGATCTTCTGAAGCTACAGTCATCATGATAGTTCGATATCAGTACGCCTATGCTGCCTCTATCTCTAGAGATATCGTAGAATAAATGGTAGTATTTATTGCTAGGCTCTTACTTGGCTTTTACTTTGTTTCAGTTCGTACCGGATACCAACTCTATTGATCAAAGTAAAGGGAGATAGAGAGATGGATATATGTCAATATCGTATATATAGCTGCCAAATGTCGATATGTAACAGAGGTAGGTTAGATAGAACGGGAAGTTTATATTGGTATGCTCCGTGACGGATACCTAATGTTAGTTGAATGTAGAGCGAGAGAAAAGTTAATTGAATGAAAAGATAATATGATGTTGTGATAATATCATATGTTTTGTTCCTCTATCACCTTTGGATTGTATTATTAGTGCTTCACCCCCTAGCTCAGAGCATCCACTAGAGTGGCACACTTGATTGATACCATATGATGTTCATGTTTCTCTTCCATCTCTTACTCTTCTTTGTGGTTATAATTTGTTGTGATGCTTTATCAATCAAAAGACGGCATTATTTGCAAAGACAAACAGGATACATTGCCACTATCACCACATCAACATCAATAATAGTAACACCATCATGTGCACAAGCTTCTAATACAAAGAGTCGAACTGATGGGTACAAAGTACAGCATTCAGAACGTGAGTGGGCATATATATTATCTGGTCCGCAATACAATATATTAAGACAGGGAGGAACTGAGAGGCAAAAGTCGAGTATTCTCAATACATTCACCTCTGATAATGTGGGAACATATGTTTGTGCTGGCTGCAATACTCCTTTGTTTGATAGTAAAGACAAGTTTAGCTCTGGAACAGGATGGCCGTCTTTCTCTTCCGCTTTAGAAGGAGTAGAAGAGGAAGATGTTGATCGGCTTCGTGCTACGTTAGACGGGAGAGAAGTACGATGTAGTACCTGTGGTGGTCATTTAGGAGATTTATTCAATGATGGCTGGCTATATCGGGGTAGTTCTGCGGCCAAAACAGGAAAGAGGTACTGTATTGATGGAGCTTCTTTAATCTTCAAGCCGGAAAATGGTGGAGAGGATGTATATGGGGATTTACCACCGAAAAATAAACCTATACATTACCAACCAAGTATATACAGAGATGCAGCATAATGGTATTGGAGTTGTATTCTTTAAGAGTTATGATCGGTTATGTTCATTACTGAATCTGTCTCCTACTATTTCTTCTTTCGTGCTGGTACACCTTTTCTTAGCGCGACATTGATCACACTCTTTGGTAAACTATAATCACTTCCCTTTGCACCTCCGTGGCTAGATGTTTTCTCGTCTCCTGTCAATAAAGCTGTTAACTCTTCAGAGAGATGGCCTTGGAAGGTTATTTCCACAAGATCTTTCTTTAGTGCAGGCCTGCCAACAGGATCAGTCTCAATTGATGAAGAACATGCAAATCTGTGTGAGACTTCTTGTGCTAAACCTTCTCCTCCTATACCATACTCTTCCATACCTCTTAGATGTGTCAAGAACTTCCTCCGATTACCCTGTCTAAATTCAACTTCAATCTCTACAGGTTTCGGTGCTCCTCGTCGTATTTGTAAGATCTTACTTCCTGGCATTTGAACTACAGCGTGTCCCGTGTCCATACGATCCAACCATTTCTCAATCAACTCTTTTCTCTTGACGGATGTGGGATACTCTGTCTTTTGACCAGCTTGTTTATTCTTCTTTGATACTCGATAGAGGGCGTCACATAATGGCCCATTGATTAAGATGCGACCTTTTGAATTTGGATCAACCAATTGCTCTTTCTCGATGTATCCTTCCACTAAAGCTCGACACTCTGTCTTGGTTAAGAATCCTGTGCCCTTCCTCTCCTCCGTCTTGGCAGTGGTGGCCATGACTGCATCTTTATCAAGTTGCATTCCTTCCGAAATCTGTCGAGGAACAATGAACAAGTCTACCACTGCCAATTTTGTCTTTTGATCACCAGGTGATGCCTTCATAGATGATAAATCTCCACCGCTGGACTCGAGTTCCTTCTTCCAGTTTCTCTTGAACTGAATTAAGTCGGGGTTGATCTTCGTAATGTCATTAATGAAAGCACATTTATCCTTCTTGTCTTTACTTGCTCCAAGCTTGATAACACCATCTGCTTCCATTTCTTTAAGGAAAGGCCCAATCTTCTTATATGTTGTTTGTTTCATATTCAATCGATGGCCCTCAACTGCAGCTAGTAAATGTTTGGCATAGTACTGACTGACGGGAATTGGCAGTGGAGTTTTGGAGCTAATCATGAGTAGAAGAGACTTGTAGAAGGCGTTTTGTAGTATCTCATCGTGATCGGGCTCGTCCGGCTCTGCTTCTTCGATCTCGCTGTCCTCTTGGTTTGTGTCGTTGGTAGTACTTTCGTATGCAGCAGCTCCTTCCTCCTTAGTGTCGTCGACAGCATCAGATATAGTCATTTGTTCCATTGCAGTATCTACATCTTGACTTTCAACGCTGTCACTTTCATCGTCTTTCACTTCTAGTATCGGATAGACCATACTCCCATCTACAAATCCTTTATTACCATAGTTTCCATCGCCATATACACTGCCGCCCAGTGGGTTGATAATCCCATTCTTTGATTTAGCATTTGACTTTGTGGGTAGGCTATTCTTCCATAGATCATCACCATAGCAATTGAGTATTGATACACCTACGCCCTTCTTCCCTTGTCCAACAAAAGTCAAAGCTGATAGATCTTGACTACTCTTACCATTCTTGTTGTAGCAATATTCACGAAAGAGACTATGTTCAACTCGACCTATGGCAACTACTTGTGGGTTACCTAATATTGATAAAGTGAAGAAATGGTATGGGTTAGAATAGTTGACATACCAAACAATGTTAGCAGGAAGGTTTCATTGTGCCTTCTTACCTATGACAGAGATTGTCACTAATCCTTTTGATTGACGTAAAGTCCACGGCGTTGGAAAGGATCTTATCCCCGACCTCATAAGATCAGCTCCTCTGCACATGTATTTTGATACTTCTGAATGAATAACTATATTTGGTATTCGATATGTCTTCTTTGTATCATCGGCAGTTTCAGTTGATTCTACTTGTCCAAGAGGTGGTGAAGATAAAGGCGGAGGTAAAGCTGCCAAGAGTGGTATTAGTGGTATCAAATTCACTTTCCTATCAGTTGCGTCCTCGTATTCTAACAGGATTGGTTGTAACGTGTTTGTATATGGCCAAGTAGTTGGATAAGCTTTGAGTAAATCAACATATGCCATTGTGTTATTGTTGTTTGCAGTAGATGGTAAAGTATTATCGGAGCTTGATGGTGACGGCGTACGAAAGAATAATGTAGCATGTTCACCACTTATCAACTTCATCTTTCGTGATAATATATCACTTTTGGATGTTACTAAACAATCATCTATCAGTGTTTGTGCTCTACTAATCCATTCGTCATTTTTTCTTGTAGAGGTATCTTCTTTACCTCCGTCGTCGCTAGTTAATAATACCTCTACTACTCTATCTTTCAATTTCCTTCTATCAGACTTGCGTATTGGTACGTCCTTTTTACCACCAATGGTGGATGATCCATCCTTTGCAAACATTGTAGGATGTAGTATTTGTTGATATTATATCACGGCAGAGTAGGATTTGATTTGCGGTATCCTTTTATATATCAATAACTGTACCTATATTATTACACCACAGCACCACGCAATTCTCGACAAAAGTATCAGAGATATGTTGTCGTTATTTTACGATATAAAGGGCAAGGAGCCGAATACCTCTCAATCATTGGCTGCTGAAGGGAGCTGATGAGATTTGATTTGGTATCCTTGAATTCCCATGAGCGGCGGTTAGATTTGCAATTTGTGGCTGACGTGAATCTCCTAATGGACGGCCTTGTCGACTAAGCATGATATGATCGTACCTAGAAGATATGAATTACTGAGTTGTTTGTCTTGACGGAAAGAAGAGCCTATTGACTATTGATTTGCTTTGTTGATTGCAAGAGGGTATCCTTTATTGCTCGCCCTGCCATCAACGGATGATCACCTACAAAAGAAGAAGGGATGGTACTATCAATAGGCATATATGTCTACTACTCATATTGTGTACTGACATATGGAGTCGTCAAAGTTCTCAATTTGTAGTATATGCTGAATCAGCACCAACATATAGTGCCGAATCTGCAATGAAAACGATGAAATCCTTTACATCAAAAAGACGTCAACAATCACAACCAAACTTACCCAATCTACTATCTGAATCAGCATTAATGGATAAGGAAACTAATGCCATATATTGGCAGGGTGGAGCATCAACATTATCTCATTCTATTACTAATCCATACTTGACACAAAAGGGTATAAAACATGTCAAAGCTACAATCTTATCTGCTGCACTTTGGTTGTGGATATGGGGACATATCTCTCGTTACCTTGTTACTAAATACTTTACACCAACATCAAACCAAAGTAATAGTCACAAACTATTATACTCATTACCATTTATATCGACAGATGATATCAGTATATTACATCCAATACTAAGAAGTATTGTATCCTTCATTACACCAATAATACAATTCTTTCTATTACTATTTCATTCATTATTGTATCTACGGTTACCACAATACTCTCCAAAAGTGTTGACAACAACAATAATACTCTACCTTCTAGAGGCATGGAATTGTAGTACAAGACGATATTTATCGAATGGTATGAATGCACCTACAGAAGTTGAAACATATTTAGAAAAGATGCGGAGTGTTGAACCTAGTGTGAAATGGAAGGTACGATGTTTCCATTATGAGGATCGAGAGTTGTGGAAGAGTTTATCTGGATTTGGCAAAATCATGGGAAGTTGGATGGATAAGGAAGGAGAAGTTGATGGTGGTGGTGACACTACTTCTGACCATACAAAGCAAGCATTTGCTCAATCATCATCGGAGACATTTGCAGAATCGCCACCGTTTTGGATGTCGAAGAAAGTTGTTACTCATCAAGCTGTTGGTACCTATAAGTTTGCAAAATGGGAAGATCATACACTTGCGTCATTATGGAAACGATCGCAATCTTTCTCGTCAAGTTCACAAGAAGCACCATTTAGTAAACTATCCTTATCCAAGTTATTACTCCTCAAAGATAGGAAAAGTCGAGAAGATTACTTTGCCCAACAGGCAGCTTTTGTCATGCTAGAGGGTAGAAAAGATGTTCATGCAGAGTTTGCAACGACAATCGAGGTCGATGGATTTCGTCCAAAGCTTTTAGCTGTAAGGCCAGTACGTCTCGGAGCACATAAAGTATCTGCTGCTCTCTTCCGTCAACACATTTACATCCTATCAACACTCTTGGGCTTATCACTACCGTTTAGAATATGGTTTGCAAAGCACTGTGATGAGATACGAGTAACTGTGGTAAAAGAAACATGCAATACAAACGGTGGTACTTCAATTGGGGGTGAGATAGTACCAGCTGAGCCAAAGTCTTCATGGTTTCGAGGCTGGGGGAAGTCAGCAACACCTCAACCGTCTACAGCAACATTTGATAGCAAGAAAGCGCAGGAGTTGTTTCGGACAAGTATGCAACAGTTCTCTCTATATGATGAAGAAGTATCTCCTGTGAAGAAGAATCAAACATCTCCTATAGCTGATGAGACCGTAGTAGCATCAGCAGCAACAAACTTGGTAAACGAGACTGTAGTTCAAGAAGAGAACAATTCAGACTTGAAAGAGGAACCGGCATTGACATCAGAGGAAAGTGTCGATACTGTCAAGATTGAAGAAGAGGAAGCAAAGGCAAATAAATCATTGGCGTCTGAAGTTGTTGACTCGTCAGGGTCATCAAACATTACAATTACAGAGAAGACTAACACTACGGAGCTAGCTGATTCTCTTCCAGTGATATCGATGCTGCCTAAAAATCCACCGACATCTATATCAGAATCTTCGACTTCTGACACAAAAGAAACTGGTTCCTAAAACAGTTGTTATATACATAACATTACTACATTACAACAAATAGAGATGAATGAAAAAAAAAGAAAGCGTCTTACTCGTCATATCAGGCTTCACGACCACATACAAATCGAGACCTAATACTCTCATCGCATGGTAAACATCATGGACGATGGCGATTCACAATATGACTTCCAGAGATTGCTGAATCTTGCCATGGTAGCCCCATCAACTGCACGATGATCTCCTCCCCAGGAGACGGGCATGATACGAGCTTCTTCAACCTCGTTGGTGTCGCCAACAAACCGTGGTAGACGTTGTATCTTACCAAATGCACCAATCGCAACTTGGGGAGGCAATACAACTGGTGACATTGTCGTACCACCAATACTTCCGATATTACTCAAGGTGAAGGTAGCGTTTGCAATATCATCTTCTGCAAGATTGCCTTCAATGGCCTGTATTAAAAAAACAAGTGAGATACTACATCAATAAGTACATGAGACAAGATACAAACTGACAGTCTACTCACCAAGGAATACAAGCGATTCAGCTCATGGGCAATCTCCAAGACGCTTTTATTCTGACAACTCTTCACTACGGGTACAGCCAAGCCCCTCTTAGTATCAACAGCCACAGCAATATTATGTTCTGCGTGATATGTCAAGGTCATCTCATCAACATCAATCGTTGAGTTCAGAACTGGGTACTTGAGCATTGCGAGACTAGCCGCTTTGATGAAGAATGGTAAATATGTAAGCTTCTGAACACCATGATCCATAGCTAGTGGACGCAACGAACCACGGACTTCAGTCAAGTTATTGACATTGATTTCCTCTGAGAAAACCATATGCGGAACTTGAAGTGATGAAGTCATACTCTTGACCATGAGCCTATTGTAACCACGGATGGGTATCGCAGTATCTTCTTTTAATTGCATTGGTGATGAGATTGATTTCGCGTTTGATGAAGTTCCAGTAGCTTCAGTGTCATTGCTACTGCTCATGTTGATAATGTTTAAAACATCACTCTTCAATACTATGCCTTTTGGTCCTGTTGCATTCACCTTAGTTAAGTCGATGTTGTACTCTTTGCAAAGCTTCCGCACCGCTGGAGATGTTAGCACCTTCTTTCTTTCTCCACTTTCTTCTTTGGATGGTTGTTGTTCAGTAGTTGTTTGTCTCTCCATTCCTTTATTGTATGAGCTCAAGTTGATATCCGAATCAATCGATTGAACATTTGGTTTTTCTTTCAAAGCATCATCTTCAAATGTAACTTGTTTCTCTTGTGCTTCTCCTCCGCTACTACTAGTGGCACTACTTTCATCGGCAGCAGTTGCAATATATAACAAAGGCTTGCCTACAAACATCATATCTCCAACATTACAACATAGTGATTGAATTGTACCATCAAATCGTGAGGTAATCTCAACATTAGCCTTGTCACTCTGTACTTCGCAAACTCTATCAAATTGTGCGATCGTATCTCCAGGTTTGACAAACCATTGTAAAACTTCGACTTCAGATATTCCTTCGCCTATATCTGCTAATAGGAATGGTGTAGAGTTTGTTTTTGGAGGCATTGTATCTTCCTCGTCATGTGATAAAGGCACTGCAGACTTGAGCAATGATGCAGTTGTCGATATCGTTCGATGATGATATGTATGTGGTCCGACGGTCATGATTGACTTCTGCTCACTTCTAAGCTGATGAATATCATGAGACTTTGATGATATATGCAATAATAGATCCAATGCTCTTGTTGATGATGCATAATTATAAGCTCGATGCATATGATATGCACGTGATATGATAGAACGATGCAATAATGATGTTGACATGATAATATTGTTAACTCTTATGTATCTATCTCTCCGTTTCTCTCCTTGTAACTAGACTCACAGACCCCTGATAAATCTGATAATATCGAACAGATAGTATAGTCTCATACTCCAACAACTAATAGACCAATGCCATGATTACAATAGTAGCAATGCTGTTCTGATTCTGTTGATTGAAAGATGGTCCATTTTTTTCATTCTTCTGATTGAGCCGGTATCCTAGAAGGATACCGTTAACTTCTTTCTCTTGTCTTAGTATTGTAGGACACTTAGAGATAAATAAGTCCTCTTTCTTCACGTATCATACCCAAAAGAATAGGAGGACTAGGATAAGTCAATCGTTTCTTCTTGTAGATGTGTTTTGTAAGTCGATCTTTGATTGGTATCCTATGCATTTTTCTCCTTTGAACATTGATTTGAAGAGTGACAAGTAGCAAATACTTTGGGGTTTCAAGTTTATGATATGTCGTGGGGTTTCAAGTTTATGATATGTCGGTAATCATCTAATGAAGGAGAACAAACATCTTAATCTGTATTTGCTTTAAAACATAGCTTAAGGATACCCTACACAAATAATCACATCTCTCCCCTTCTTTCCCCATGTCTGTATATGACATTCGTAGATCTCTCCCCTTCTCTCCCCCATTTGACTTGATCTTGTATAGACTGGAACATCATCTTATTTGAGCTGATCTATTCCCAGGGATATCTCCTCTTGCGGTTCTTTCTATTTCGGCCCTTCTTCTTACGTCCACTGCCTTTGCTAGATTTGCTTTTTGACAACTTACTCTTTGAACTCTTGCTGCTGTATGTTTTTGTACCCCCCATATAATACTTTGACTTTGAGGATTTACCACCCCTTCTATAGAATGTATTCCTATTAGCTCTATTCCGTGCCAATTCCCTTGATACTGATGTCTTATCTTCTTCCTCCTCCTCCTCCTCTTTGTCTTTGACCAGCTCACCTCGGACCATACCCAGTGGAACTTCTCCATCGCCATCGTATTCATAATCTTCATCGACATGTAGTTTAACATACACTAATTGCAAAAGAATAAGAAGTGAAGCGTATTGGTGAGTTATGATTTACACATAAAACAGATGGAAGATGTTCATGATTTACACATAAAACAGATGGAAGATGTTCATATATATATATATATATATATATATATATAAATGATAAGAAAACTTACTATCGTGTCCTCCGGCGATAGCATCAATTGCCTCTGGCCAACCACTGATATCTAATTCAACGGTACCATCGGGATTATTCTTTACTTTAAAGTTCACTGCTGTTCCCTCTATATCTGACGATGATTCTGTCTTCTGTGGAATGGTGGCGGAGGAGGCAACACATATACATATTGTTATTGCAATAAGAAAGATATTCATAATGCTATTATACTTCTGAAGAACTCAGTAGCTGACGGCGTATATCAAGTACTCCTTTTGAAACGATTGAGAACTGAGTTATCTTGTGTTAGCAATAGTGTAGGAGGCAGAGATGTTCTCCAACTACACTTCACTCATAAATTAAGGGCAGTTTCGTCTCATGGCAGTGGATTAGCCTGGCATGTCAGCAGTACTATTTCTCCTTCTTGTGTCGCAGTAGCATTGCAATTTTCTCGCCTTATTCTCTTTGCAAAATAGACTGAGCCCATGTCGATATGAGCAAGAAGAGGCGGCTTTATGTGCCTTACTGGAACCAACCAGCTCTAATTATCAACTTCCTCATATTCCTCTATAATACATCATCAAGCAGCAACAACCAGCCTGGTAATCATGAATCTATTCTCTCTTATCATCACGGCATGTTTATGTGTCACCACTGTCGTCGCCGACGATAAGTTAAAGTTCTACAATGTTAAATCACCAATGGCTGATACTATCCCAAATAATAAAGGAACAGCTAGTTTTACTGTGAACTCCGATGGTAGTGTTACGATTGATATTGATTGTGATGATGCAGCACAGGCAATTGTCGATGGAAATGATAGTGAGTTATATATTCTGATGATTATATGTTTATATCTTTCTCTCGATCGTCGAACACGCATACATGTATTGATATTGATCTCTGAACGTCTAATTGTTGAAATTGCAATGTATCGCTTGACCTATGACATATCACTTATCTTCTATCATGTCTTATTCTTGCCGTATTCGCAACAATCAGTGTATGTTAATATACGCACCAAATCTCTCGGAACACTTGGTGACGATAATGTTCCGCTTGGACTGGTTCGTAGTAAACTGATACATGAAGGATCGACGGTCACGACGAGAGAGCTACGAACTAGAGCCGATAAGAATGCAAGGACTAGAGCCGATAGAGGTAGACTACGAGCTGATAGAAAGGATACAAAGAAGAGTAGTACCAAATCGTCAAAGAAATCAGGTGATGACGATGATAAGAGTTGTACATGTAGTAAATCATCAAAGAGTTCCAAAAGTAGCAAATCAGAAAGTGAAGAAGGTGAAGAGTCATCAAGTAAGGGTAGCAAATCAGAAAAGGGTGAGGATGATAGTCCAACATCTCCTACATCACCAACTGCATCAGAGAAGACTAGCAAGAGTAGTAAAGACACTTCACCAACATCTCCTACATCACCAACTGCATCATCTCCCACTGGCTCAGGTAGTAAAAGTAATAAGACTAGGACGGATGGTACCAGGTCACCTAGTAGTACTGGTTCAAAGAGTATGAAAGGAGATGATACTGATGTCGCCGTAGGAACTCGAACAGTAACACGTCCAGTAGAAGAGGAGGCGGTAGAAACTCGGACTGTAGTAGTAGAGGAACCTTGGGAAGGAGAAAGGTAGAGGAGTGAAATGCATTCTGTTTTTGTGTGTAAAGGTCATATCAGTCATGAATGTTGCTATTTAAAACTATGGATGGGAGGAGACAGTGTCTGTTGGAGTCTCATATCATGTTTTGTGTATGTTCAAATCAATATGAGATGAAGAGATAAGTGTTATGTGGGGAGAAAGTTGTACGTTATGTGGTCATGTGTCGTGTTGGGTAAATGTAAATATAAAGTTGAAAAGCCATATACTGGCGTCTTATTGCAGTGACATTGATATCTTATACTTATATGAATCTATCTTCTGTATCGTTGACAACTGAAGGTCTGAAATATCCTCAGATGGTAAAGTAAGCTCCAACAAGAGCAAGAGTCGAGAAACCGACTCCAGCAAGAGATGCCCTCTTGAACGAGCAGCCACTTGACATATCATTCTCGTGCTCATCTTTTTCTTCTGTTTTTCTTCCTATACTAGTAATTGTTGAGTGCTTGGGAATGAGTTGGCCTCGGATAAGACCTGCTGCTGGTGTCTGCCCTGGAGCATCATTTGCAGTGAAAGATTTGGTTGTGTGGATGTTAACATACATGTCTTCTCCAGTGATGAGAGCTTGAACAGCCTCTTTGGCTGTCGATGTACCATTGTGATAACATGGAGCAGGAGGAGCGAGGTCACAAATCTTTCCAGCGTACTGGGTTGCAATTTGGGCTGAAGTAGAAGGCCATCCTTGCTGGCAGGTGCCTCCAAAGGGAGGCAGGGGGTCTTGTCCACAGAACCCAAAGACGATCGGTCCATTACTATCGGCATTGCCAGAATGAATATGGATGCCAATCAAGGCATTCTCATCATCGATTGGTCCATCATCGCCACGGATCTCCCAACGAATGTCCATAATTACTGATCCGTCGGATTTGACTGTCACTTCTCCACTTCCTGTTGACTTACTTCCCTCGCTTGTTGGTACAGCAATGGGATCAGCTGCCAACTCTGAGTCAAAGTAAAAGGTATGGTCAGCGGCTGCAGAACTTGCTAAGGCTGCGGTGATGGTAGAGGCTGTAATGAGGGAGAGTTTCATGGTAGTATTTTGTTTAGTCTTCTTACTTGTTTTGGCTTGTATATCGATTTTGGTAGTGACTTGACTTGCTCTATATTTCGGTTTGTATGTTGATCGCTTTATCAATTTATGAGCCCATCGGCAGTGACAGATATTCAGCAAGATTGTCATATCAAGATACATATACATTGCATACTGTATAGTGAAGTGTTATTGGTATATTGCCAAACCAACTCAAGCATTTAAATCATTCACAAGTCACATACAAAATCTGGTCAAGGATACCGGAGGATACCTTTGAATAAAAAAGATAATATAGATTGTGCCAAACCTCTACTTTAGCTTCATCTTCTTCCCATTAACACTACTACTTGCTGCCTTCTTTCTAACCAAAGCACCGCATGTTAAACAGGACTCTTTAGGCCGTGTCTTGAATATGCTCAAACATTGATTGCAAATCTGTGCTATATCTATACTCTCACCGCTTTCGAAACATCGAGCACGAAAGTCAACATTATTCAACTTTGGTAGATTCATATCACCTCGTATAGTTGGTGGAGGTAGAAATACTGACATTAATACCTCAGATAGTGCACCTCCTACCTGTGCGGCACCACTAGGTACAGAGAGGTATACTCCATTCGTCTGATCAACCATTTGTTGTAGAAAAGGTGATGATTTTGCATCATCTTTTATACCAGAGGGTATGAAGCAACCATCAATGATAATTTCCGATTTATTAGCTGCAAATGCACAGTTCATTAATGCATTATAATCAGATGTACGATCTGGTGAAGCCTGTATTATAAGTGCCCTTGGTGATAAAATCATTCCCTTATTTGAATTGCTTTGGGATGTTTGTTTTGAGTTACCATTGCCGCCGCCACCACTACCGCCCATGAGTGCCAATATACCCTCATCATCTTTTCTCTGTAGTGAGGATGTATTGGCAAGTGCTGATACACCCGCATGAGATGCCACCATGAATCGATTAATAGTGCATAATGCTAATGAAAGAGCTGATGCGATCGCAGCTCCCTTCTTGCCATCCACTACTGGTATTGTTGTATCGTCTTGTATTGTTGATGATCTCTTTTCACTCCGTTCAGCAGCACGATTGACCAATTCCGCCACACCCAATCTAATATAATCATTTAATAATCCCAAGTCGACTCTTTCACCACATTCTCCACCTCCACTACTTCCATTGCCACCCATTACAACTTCTTCCATATTCCCATCACCGCCCTTCCTGGGATATATAACACTAACTTCCTCTTCACTTGCACCAATAACTACCAATACATTATCACGATTTAAACATGAGAATGATACACCTAATGCCAATACCGATGTTATGACATCATCTAATGTGGCTGGACCTGCAGAGGTTTTGTTCTTTGCAGCTAAAGCTTTATCTTTTGCGGTACGCGCCAATGAACGATGTGTCCATGTAAAGGTTGTGGTATCTATTAATATTGCAAGGAGATTTGGTGGTGAGCTATCTGTCATAATAGAAGGTTGTCTTGTATGTTTATAGTTTTGTGTGATGGTTATTGATGGTAGAACAAAATTATTGGAGATGTGTCTTTTTGTAATCAACTTGTATCTCTCCGCACAAAACTCAAACTACTTGTTGACAACGTCTATAGTCCTATTCGGCGCCGTTAATATGGATATAATCTTATCTATTGCCGTCAAAGGAAGGTCACGTACTCAAGCCTTATAAAAATAATGAGAGTGAGTGGTGAAACTTTCTTGAAAGTTTTCTCCTCGAAACCTTTTGAATTGGTTTTGGATACATTTTACTAGTAGATATCTTTTTCACTCTTCATAATCTCGAATCGAGACAACTCAAACCATCTTCTTGCAACTCTTTTATGAGAGAGATCTATTACGTTCTAACCATCCAATATTAAACATAAATCATGAGGGAAATCGTTCACATTCAGGGAGGGCAATGCGGTAACCAGATTGGTGCCAAGTTCTGGGAGGTGAGTTTAATTTTTTCTGAAGATCGATTCATCTCGAAATTCGTTACCAATATTGCCTTCTATTTTTTCAACCTGCACCCTCAATCAATTAATCATCTTCCACCTCTATTATCTTAGGTTATGTCAGATGAACATGGTGTTGATCCAACAGGTGAGTTGCAATTTAATTTGCAAGGATGTTAATGTTGAGCGTCATTTATTTTTAATTGCAATAAATTCTCAAACGTGTCATGTACCATTGCAAATCCATCCTATATAAAACTCACCCATCCATTTAATCTACCCAACCTACTATTCATTCAATTAAATAATTAACAGGAACATACCATGGAGATTCAGACTTGCAGCTTGAGAGGATTAACGTCTACTTCAATGAGGCAACGGGTGGACGTTACGTACCACGTGCAATCCTCATGGACTTAGAACCGGGCACGATGGATTCTGTACGTGCTGGTCCATTTGGTCAATTGTTTAGACCAGATAACTTTGTTTTTGGACAGACTGGTAAGTTGATGTTTAGTTTGTTGGTTGGTGTGTTGTGTGTTTAATGGGGGTGAACTGAACATTAAATTTTCTAACAATTATCCACCCCATTCTTCTTCTCAACCCATCCATCCTCACGTCACGTAATAGGTGCCGGTAACAACTGGGCCAAGGGACATTACACAGAGGGTGCTGAACTTATTGATTCAGTACTTGATGTTGTTCGAAAAGAGGCCGAGAGTTGTGATTGTATGCAGGGATTTCAACTAACCCACTCCATGGGAGGGGGAACGGGTGCCGGTATGGGTACTCTGCTTATTTCCAAGATTCGTGAGGAATATCCCGATCGTGTCATGTCAACATATTCGGTTATCCCTTCACCCAAGGTTTCAGATACGGTTGTTGAGCCATATAATGCCACCCTTTCCGTGCATCAGCTTGTGGAGAACGCTGATCAATGTTTTGCACTTGACAACGAGGCGTTGTACGATATCTGCTTCCGCACCCTCAAGCTTACCACACCAACATATGGTGACTTGAACCATCTCATTGCCGCTGCTATTTGTGGAACTACGTGCTGTTTACGTTTCCCTGGCCAGTTGAATTGTGATTTACGTAAATTGGCCGTAAACATGGTCCCCTTCCCCCGTTTGCACTTCTTCATGGTTGGATATGCTCCCTTGACAAGCCGTGGCAGCCAGCAGTACCGTGCCTTGACCGTACCCGAGCTTACCCAGCAGGTCTTTGATGCCAAGAACATGATGTGTGCCGCCGATCCCCGTCACGGACGTTACTTGACATGTGCCGTCCTCTTCCGTGGTCGTATGTCCTCCAAGGAAGTTGATGAGCAAATGTTGAACGTTGTTAACAAGAACTCATCCTACTTTGTTGAGTGGATTCCAAACAATGTCAAGGCATCCATCTGTGACATCCCACCCAAGGGACTCAAGATGGCAACAACCTTTGTTGGTAACACAACGGCCGTTCAGGAGACTTGGAAGCGTGTCGCCGAACAATTCACAGGTACGTATTGCTAAGAGTCTCTCTTCTAAATCTTTCTCTTCTTCCTCTCACGCTTCTTATACCTTCCTAACTGTTAAACTCGAAAAATCAGTGATGTTCCGTCGTAAAGGTAAGTGTTTTACCGGAGTCTCTCTTCTTTTGTATTTCCCTTCTTCCTCTCACACTTGTTTGTACCTTCCCTTCTTGTAGCTTTCTTGCATTGGTACACGGGCGAGGGAATGGATGAAATGGAATTCACTGAGGCTGAGAGTAACATGAACGACTTGGTCTCCGAGTACCAGCAATACCAGGATGCGACCGCTGATGAGGAAGGGTAAGTCTATGCCGTTGGTGTGTCGTATCTGCCTGTCTCTAGCTATCGTCTAACTCTTTCTCTTCCCCGTTTACAAACAAAGTGAATTTGATGAGGTACGTA
>Ga0075439_12501_pt1 | contig 23957 bp, 21 predicted proteins | sample MintriSingleCell_FD_74264 | JGI IMG/M metagenome (GOLD analysis project Ga0075439, IMG submission 74264) | Marine eukaryotic communities from Monterey Bay, USA to study complex ecological interactions - Minidiscus trioculatus JGI Plate_4_G5... | ecosystem: Environmental > Aquatic > Marine >... | reverse complement strand
CGAGCCTGCCAGAGAGAGGATTGGTTTGGTGGACATAGTATTACCTGTTGCAAGCCATGTACTGATGCGAATGTTGGACAGTTTCAAGGTAGATACTGTCCCAGGAAAACGCCAGATAATGAACGGGCTGCTGCTAAAATGGAAGAACAGGAGACCAATCTGTCATCAGTTCAGCTCAAACTCATTTATGGTCATTCAGAAACTATTTTGAGCCAAGCGGAGGCATTGGATATCCCATTATATGATTGCATTGTGACGTTTGACCTCACCAAATGTCCTCTTGAGGTTAGAACACGTAAATATACTGATTCTGCTGACACTCCTGAACGGAAGAGAGGATTTGAAGATAGCCGATCGAAAGAGAACATTACGTGTGTTTACTATTCATATATCTTCAATGGGGAATTGGATGAAGATGATGAAACCCCGGTCCTTCAAACGCAAAGACTCATTCCTCATGAATGGCTGACATAAGGAGATAAGTGCATTAGAGATACAATACAGCAAGATAGAGCTGAGTGATCCTTCTTTCTAATAGATTCGCCATTGATAATATCCCACTTCTCTTCTCTTATGCATTATACTCTATTTCAACAAATACCTTTCTATCTCATATTCGGCTAACCTCAATTACTAGAAGCAAAAGTCACTTGGGCAGTTTGGACCACATCTGGACGTTTCTTCCAACATTGGCGGTAGCCAATTTCTACCGATGGTGGCCTCAAATCTTGCCATATCACAATTGCCAGCCCTAGCATACCGACAAACTTGGATACGACACTTTCCATTTCTAAAATCTTTCACCGACTCTCCGCATCCCATGTACTTTCCTGCTCTCCACAGCGCTTGAGTCAAGTGTGCATTGCCAGGATAGTCTCGCTCTATCTCAAACTCAACCCATCGACCCACGATATTATCAGGAGGGTACAACTGTCCCCATCCACCACCATCTGCATTTACAGAACCTGTATTCTTCGCCAGGTTCTCTCCATCTGGCACTCCAGGTTCATGTTCAATACCCGCGACACTACAGTTCACCAACAATTCTTCTGCCCATAATCTCGACTCTTCCGCCAAGGCATGACTCCAAACTAGCGGCACGTCGGGTACATTATTCTCAGCATACCATTGTGTCCGGCGTTTGTTATGCGCATTCAAATACATATGATCTCGTGCCGTCATGGTAAGTGTCGGGTCATACCCGACATTGATCAATTCGGATAGTGATTTACCATACTGTTTAACATTGAGTATTTCACGATTATTAATTGATATCTTGAGTGAGCCATCGCCATATGCACAGCATATACCGTCTCCGTACCGATCAGTAATTGTAAAGTTATACATACCATTCGGCACGCATATATCAACTTTATCATAATGGAATAAGCCATAGGTACCGTTTGGCAAATTGTACATGACTTGGTTATTACTCTGTTTGACCAAGTTCCATCCAACATCGCCACCCCATTCATCTGTTTGTATCTCAACTGTAACTTTCGTCTCAGTTGGATTTTCACATCCACCTCGGTATTGTATGGCGGCTGTAGACGTTGGAGGATTGATAGTTGGAATTGTCTTACCGGAGAAGACTCCCGAGGGAATTGGTTGTGGTGTTGGTTTTCGGCTTGGTGCTCGACTTGGATGCTTCGTTGGAGTACTGCCACCGCTTGTAGTTGTCTTGCCCGAGGCACCTGGAGCAGTACATCGTCCATTAGATCCACACTGTTCCGAACAGCATGACATATCAGGAATACCGTTATTGAAGCATACATAATTTTCTGCCTTGCAATTGCTGTTGCTTGGTTGAGGAACTTGTTGTTGAGGCATGGGTGTAGGCTTGGGAGTAAGGCTTACTTGAGGCTTGATTGTTGGCTTTGAAGTTGGGTTTGAAGTTGGCTTAGGCGTAACAGGCTTGGGCGTGGGGTTTGGAGTACTTACAACAACACTTCCAGGAGCAGTACATCTTCCATTACTACCACATTGGTTTGAACAACATGATGAATCCGCCATACCATTATTGAAACATACATAATGCTGTGGATTGCAATTTGTAGTCTTTTGACTAGTCGGAGGACTTGGTGCTGGTGGCATTGGAGGAGGAGGAGGAGGAGGAGGAGAGATAGCCTCCTCACATCGTCCAGATTTTGTCCCGCAGTTCTTTGAGCAGCAAGCGTCATTACTAAAACATACACGATCGTCTGGTGTGCAATCTGTAGTATACATTTTCAAACTCGTTGAATGTTGATCCAAGTTGAAATCAACTTCATCAGATGACATTGTGTTGCTACCATCACTTTCATCTGTCGTTTCTTCCTCACTCTCGGATTCATCGATCTCTTCACTCTCTACCAAAGATGAGTCGGAATCAGAAGTATCTTGAGGATCAACACATCTACCATTACTACCACAAAAATTCGAACAACAGAACAAATCTGCCATACCCTTATGAAAACAGACATTACCAGTCTGTTGACAGAGGCATGTATTAGTTGTTGATGAACATCCACCTTGACAACATTTTGATGTAGTAGAAGATAGAGAAGAGTTCGATGAAGAGGAGGGGAGATTACATGGCGATAATTCTGGTAGACATATTTCCAAGAAGGATGATGATAGATGACGTTCGTCCTCTTTGATATCTTGTTTATGATAGAGTGGTTGTTTGTGGTGTTGTTGTTGGGCTAGCAATGCATAGTGTGTATCACGCAATGATTTAGTAAAATCATAATCCTTTAATATTGCAAGATCTTCGTCTTCGTTGAGATCGTGCTGCTGTGTGACTACTTGAGATGATGGTACTCGTAAATTATTAGTACCATGACGCTGATCTACTAGTTCCGACGTCCCTTCATAGCCATATGATACTGCAACTGTTGATAGTAGGAAGAGTAGTAAGTATCTTGTCATTTTTTTTATTTCATATGATATGTATCAAATTAAAACACTCGTTATCTCCGACTGCCGCCAGCTCTAATAGGAGATTGCAAATGATAAACTATTAATCAAGCAAAGAATTGCAACGTTGACGGGCGAGGAGGAGTGTTGCAATATTTCAGAGTCGGAAGTCAACTCGACTCTTCTCGAAAGTTGTCCGGTGAAAAATTTAAAATTTGCCCCCGAGTTACAAAAAGGGCACAATTGCCCATCCCTGACTTCCGTATTGTGTCGATACGATACGGAGTATTACTGCTTACTACAGACACCTATCGCATTTCCACAACATTCCACTTGTAGGCATCTCAATTTCACTATTTCATCAGATTTCATTCATTTTTTTGGAGCAGACCTTGTTGTAGTATTCACTAATAGGTGCGTCGATGACGGCGGCTGTGTTGTAATAATAGAGATCCTTACTTTTCCCAGCGCTAATATTGCAATGGTGAAAATATTAGTGATCTCCAGCCGTAAGCTCTTTTTCCTTCCATAAAGTAAACCTCCCCACAAAACAACATGATGTTGTACTCCCTCGAGATGCAATTTGATTGGTTGGCTCTCCCTACTTGGTGATGGTATCAGGCCTTTGCCCTACTCTCCATTTAGCTACAGTATATTGATGCGGTTGTCAAATTGTCGTCTTATATGTGGTGGAGAGTTAGTATACCATCATCGTGGGTTGAGAGTTTTAGGGGGGGTTACTTGGACTTTATTTTATCTCTTTGAGTCATTTCTAACTAAATAAACATCAATCCTCATACCTATCCTTTTACAAAATCACAGGTATTTTATATAACATATAATAAATCATGCCCAAGCAAATCACCGATATTCGTGACTTCCTTCAAAAGGCACGTCGTAAGGATGCCCGTTTAGTCAAGATCCGTAAAAGACCTAACAAGACAAAGTTTAAGATCCGTTGTTCACGTCTACTATACACATTGGTAATTGACGATAAGGAAAAGGCTGAGAAGTTAACACAGAGTTTACCTCCAGGTTTGAAGAGAGAGGATATCTAAACTTATATTATATAAAAAATAGATATGATATATATCCCCTGCTACTTATGAAGCTGTTTGAACACACCATCATCTTATGTACTCGTGTCACTGTCTCCGTGCTGGTTCCCTTCTACTCAAAACATAAGCCAAGTGAAAGTGTTCGCGAGTTGTCACTAGAGTCTCTCTTACCGCCATCGGTCTTCTTTCATCTACAATGGAAGAGTCTGCTTGCAACCAACGGGTACCCAGTACCACCTGATTTATTGTTTCGCTCTCTTCTCTCCTGTGTCTAAACAAATTGGACAGCATGCATATCAAGATACACAACTATCTTCACCACACAAAGTCTTGCTGTCTTAAGACTTTGATTCGCATATCATATGTTCCACAGCTCTTATTTAAGCCACTTCTACTCAGCAGGCTAAACACTTCTGGGCTAGCATACATAACATGAGTGTTTCGTGGGTATGGCCATGCTATCTGTTCCTCAGAGTGCTCGATTTGCATCCTTGGCTATCTACTTAGAGAGCAAGACAACTGAGACTATGAGACAACCAAAATTGAGAAAATTTTCTCACTCTTCCCTAAAAGTTTGGTCTTGACGAAGGAACAATCTGCTGGCCATCAATCAAAGCAACGGCATCAACCATACAATAGAGATTAACCATGAGGATCTACAGAGCCGTGGCGTCCCTCATTCTACTGTTCAAAACAGTAGAGGCATTCGCTCCACTCTATCTTGCCAGTCGATCAAATAACATCTCAAAACAACAAGAATTGCAACAAAGAACAAATAATCATCATGCATCATCAACAACAACTTCACTCTTTGCAATTGCAACAGCTGAAATGGCACCTCGAAATCTACCCCCATTAGAAGATTGGGCAACTAATTCGGGTATACAGAAAGTTGACGGTTTAGAATTATATACCGAAGATGGATTAGATTGGCAATATATAACAACACAAGATATACCAACAGGAACAACACTCATGTTTATACCCGCGGATGTATGTCTGTCAAGCTCGGCAGTTGCACAGGAATTAAATGCAATGAGTCCAAATGGAGGCGTCGCCTCTGCGGTTGATAAACTTAATAAGATTGGTGGTGGTAGTAGTGTTGCTGACTTTTATCTATTCATCAAGTATTTAGTTGAATTTGAAGCACAAGAGAATTCACCATACTTTGCATGGTTAGACAGTTTACCACGATTATATTACAATTCGGTATCAATGACAGATTTTTGTTATGAATGTTTACCACCATTGGTATTTTCATTAAGTCGATTAGAAAAGGTAAAGTTTGATAATTTCAAACAGGTATTATCAAATGTTGATGTTGTATCGGATTATATTAAGAGTAACGAGGAGGTATTAAAGTGGGCATTTAATGCCGTGTATACACGTGCCTATGCTGATAAGGATGGACAGGGTAGTGATGTTACCATTACACCATTGGGTGATATGTTTAATCATGCAACCTTTCCGAATGTGGAGGTATACTTTGATGAGAATATGAATGGTATGGTATATACGACACAGGATGTTGCGGCGAATACACCACTTACTATTAGTTATGGTTGTCCTACAAATCCTAGTTTCTTATTTGCAAGGTATGGTTTCTTGGATGAAAGTTCTCCTGCCACGTTTTGTAAGATGATGGATATTCCGTAAGTTTCATCTCTTCTTTGATATGTTTCTTTTGTGCACATCATGTGTACAAGTACTCATATTTCATCTATCTCATCTTCTTAACCTCGTCTCCTTAGTAAAACTGAAGAGAATGTCAATATGGGTATGGACTTTTCCAAAATGTTATTCTACCATGATACTGGTGATATCAGTCCAGAGGTAATGGACGTGGTACTTTATGCCAAGGTACTGAACAATCTCAAGAGCAGTCCAGAGAATGATGGATATAAAGCGGCATTCTACAATGCACATATGCAAGGAGATGAACAAACTAAAGCACAGATTCATGAACAATTCCGTTATCAAACATTAACTGAGATTAGGAAACATGTTGATACATTCTTGGAGGCACTTGATACGTTGGAGCAGAAGTCGTATGGTCGTAACTTTGAGGAACATCCAAGATTACCACTGATTTTGAGGCATAATGAGTTTGTTAAGCAGACGTTTTTAAAGGTTCAGACGCAGCTTGTTAACCAAGGAATATATGATGATCAGGGCGCTATGCAGTATGCATAGAATGACGTGAGCTAGCTGAGTAAAAACAAATTGTCAAGTCGAGGTGAGGGAGGTAAAGAGAAGAGAGTGCCTGGGAGTTTGGAACAGCGAAGGTCTCGACCTGCCTAGTAATTGTACTAAAATAGGATATAAGATGAAGGTAAATAAACAGGTGTTCAAGTATGTAATGAGAGTAGGACCTCACCTCTCGTACCGGTTGCCAGGGGTATGGTATCCTAGGATACCCTTCTGTGAAAATATTTCATTCGAGTCGTCCGAGTGGACTACATCGAAGGAGTATAGTGTATATCGGAGAATAGAACAGATTGTACGTTAATTGATATAAACTTCTCCTAATATTAACCCCTCCTACTTATACAGACATTTAGTTACGAATCCCCAATTATTACAACCCACTCAAACTTATTGCGTGAATGTGGTTGGTTGAGCGTCAGGGGTTACTGATTCAAACCCTGCAACTCGCCATTCTCCATCGGCGCTCATGGTTGTTGACCACATCTGGAAATGTATATATTCAACATCTCCGATTGCACGATAGTCCCCAAGATCTTCAAACATGCTGAATGTGTTCGTTTCAAACTCTTGCCAGTCGGGACTACTATCAATAGCCAGGTTGAATGGGTATTGATTGTAGATTTGAAGGACACCTTGATCATCACGGATGCCCATACGGACACCGATATGGAATTGAATAGGACGAGCGACGCCAGTCTCTACTCTCATCCAGAACTTGTACTTGTATAGACCACCTTGAATTTCTTGATGGTCAATGTTCTGAATTAGCCTCTTGTCACGAATGGCAGGACCGGTAATGACCATAACGTCTCGGTTGAGGATGGGATCCTTCTCTAAGACGGGCGCCTCGTTGATATTACCCACCTTCCAATGTTGGAATCCATACTCAAAGATGGGATTATGGAGGAATCCTGACTTGGGAGTGGTAAACATGGGTACTTGAACATTGGAACCAGGCGTGATCTTCTTAACTCTGACATTATCGATCCACCATGTAGCACCCCCGGTTACACGGAAGCGTAACTGGTAGTGATTACATTTCTCGGGCTCGAGTTCTAACCCTGCATAGTCGAACCATTCTGGACCTGCAAAGTATAAGAAGAAATATAAAAAAGTGAGCACAAGTGTGCACAAAATTACATGCATACAAAGTAACCACGCTATACAACTCACCTCCAACCTTGTGCACAGCTCGGACGAATTTCCATTCATAAGGAGTAAGGGCTACACGAGATACCATGTTGGCATCATTCGGTGCTTGGTACCAAGGGCAGGACGGGGCATTGATATTCGTGCACGTGTCGGACAACTTGGCCGTGTGATAGTGACCTGTGTACATCTGGAAGGTCTTACCCGTCATCTCAGTCATAACCTGGGCCTCGATGACAAGTATATCACCCTTGTTAACAGCATTATGAAGCATCCTTCCATTACATGAAGGTCCAATATCACGTTTAATCCAACAATTGTATGCCTTCTGTTTCGTCTGTCCCATAATCTGAAGACTCTTCTGTCCACCCTTTACTCTACTGGGATGCTCATATGCATCAACCATGGACATCTTGCAGTTCTTACCTCGACCATAAAACAAAGAAGATGGACTTGAGTAGATTAAACTCTCGCTACCTTCCATATCACCCTTGCGCATGATATTGTTGTGAGGTTCAAAAGATGCACTGTCACCATATGAGTTATCTGGCACGGGAACGTCGGTAGCTCTTGATAATAATCGGTGTCTCTGTGATATTATGTATTGCAAAAAGTGGTGAGACAATCGATATATACAAAGCAACACATGTTATTGTATAACCCCGACAGTAGAATTTAAAAAACATATAAAATAATATACACTTACCGCCCATCTATCTGGATCTCTTTGATCAAGAGTCTTATTACCAGCCAACTCAACGATCAACTTACGAGCAGTATGATCATCCTCGACTGATAGCTGACGGTTATTATCGAATTGATCGTATACAGCTTGAATCTCCAATCGGTCTCCTCCTCCTTCACTAATATTGAAAATTGCAATAATGCCAATCACTGAGAGAACGGCAAGAGCGCTGAACACTCCTATTGATTGTTTGGTAAGTTGCATGGGCGGGTTTATATTTGTTTATTGTATACAGCGTTGATTAATTATTGCTTGAGCCGGTCTATTATATTATGCTATTGAGCTCAGCAACATACCTAGTGCTATTAGTGATAAGAGATGACTCTCAAATTTCACAAGAGAAGTCATTAAGCGATTTAAGGTATTTGGATACACTGTGGTATCTTTGAATATAAAAGTCTTATAATCGGATAGCTCACGCGTGTATAGTACGCCTATGACGTTGAATTGAATAGTATTGTACTTAGATTACGATAACGAGGACAGATTGTAAAATCTCATTTTGCTTGCTTTTGAGTTTGTAGTGAGTTTAGGGACTAACTTAGTAACTCCGAAAATTCTAGATATGATTAGCGTCAACTTATGAAGTGATTATTTAGACAACAATAAAACACACATAATAGTACATATCAATCGACGTCTTGGCGTCTTGGATATAGAGAAACAATAGATCCGTATATCTGGGCGGCGCTGCAGCTGTATATCAAACGATAAACATTTCCAAACACAAAAATCCATTATCTCTGCAATTCAATACATACTCAACTCATATTGAGTCATCGACAACCATTTAAGATGGTATTGAGTAGCACCCCTCTCTTCCTAATTATACTCCTCTTACACACAACAATAACACATGCTGATCAATCCTCACAAACATCAAACCTTGCAAAAGGTACAGAATTAACATCTGAAATAGAACAATTACATCTCTCCTTATCACGTATAACATCATTATTAGCATCAAGTAATATAAAAGAGGATACTGAAATAATGTCCAAAACTGCAAAGTTAGTTAGAAGAGTTAGAACATTAATACATGTCAATGAGAGTAATAGTAATAATAATATGGCAGAGGTTAGAAAGAAACAGCAACAGGAAAGGAATAGATTGTTAAGACAAAAGGCACGTCGTATTAAAAGAGAGAATGAGGAAGAGCGTAAGCTAAGAGGTGATGGTAGTGGAGAGGTTGAAAAGATTCAAGAAGGAGAAGAGTTGATGGAAATGACTTGGTGGACGGGTGATGGTCATGAAATGAAAGGTGATAGTGTAGTGGGAGGGGATAGTGTAGAAAGGAGATTATTTGATACGGTAAGTGTATATGATTTGGTTGAAATTTGTATTTCATGTGATGTGCATATCATATGAACATATCCTTAACCCCTTATTAACCCATGAACACATTTATCCATAATTACATTTTAACACACAGACGATTTCCTTCCCAGAATGTAAGGGAGAGTTTCTTGAACGATGTCTTGAGATACTCAATGATGAATTAATTGACATATCAATTGAAGGTGCTGAATATGTAATACATGAAAAAAGAACCCAAGATCAAGCTGGCTATAACAAGGTCGTGATCATAACTGATATGAGTGCGCAATTTGTCTCAGGTCGTCTACACGATGGTATGGTGGAGTACCCATGGGCTTGGCACGAAGTTCAGTATGACGAAAATGGCAATGCACTAAGAGATGAGAATGATAATCTCATCGGCTCACCAAGAATGTTGGGTACAAATGGAGACGGCAAATGGAAATGCCACAATCAATCTCCAGAGCAGTGCTGCCAGATGATCAAAGATAGTGCTCCGATAAAATTACTTAGAGTGCCATCTCTTTGTCCCTTTTGGAGGTTCGGGGCATGCAAAGCGTTCTGATCGAGTGTTTGTGAACTTGAGCGGTGACGGTAGGGTGTGGGAGAGTCCCTTTATTGCATAGGTTATGGTTTATAGGTTAGAGAAGAGTATGTACATAAGTAGTTGTACCACTAAATAGTCAAGTTTAATTAGGCATTAGTTTTCTCTTTTGTGTGTACATTAGCAGCTTGCACTCTTCCTCCTTAAACACATAAACGCCTATCTTATATCTTACTGAGCATCACGATATATTATTTGGATGTGATCAATCTCAGGGATACTTCTATTCTCCATCGAGTTGGTGAACCATACTATATGCTTGCCAGTCTTCAACTTATTGTTGATAACATCAAGACAAACCTTTCTCCCCTGAATAGAGTCGAAAAAACAAACATCATGCTTTATCCCTTCATCAAATGCATAGGGATACTTGTTTTCAATCCAAACAATCTGTGTTTCGGCAATATCAGGTTTAGGAGCCACTAACTTTCCTTTCTTATCTTTGGTAGTAGCATACCCAAAGCTTTCAGAACGTAAACGATCAGCAGTAGTTGCCCATTTGTTTATATCCTTCTCATAATCTACAGATCTTCTCAGCTCGACCTCCGGTGTTCTCCAAAATAGATCACCTGGTCCAATCACCCTCCCGTGCTCGTCCGTTTCACATGTTTTAATTGCATCTACATTAATGGTGTTAGCAATGTATATTGCATATTGCATAAGATATTATGCACATATGATATGCACAAAATATTATCTACTTACGCAATAGCTCATCAAACGTTATAAGTTCAGTATTTGTAGCCTTGATCACATCTTTTCCATGTCTATTCTTTGTCAACTTGACAATACGATTTGCAAACTTCTTCTTGTAGCTTTTGCTGGCCTTCTCCCTAGATTCAACGAAACCAACACATGCTAAAGAAGAAGGAGGAATTATAACAGAGGGAGACTCCTTCTCAACCACATCACCCACATTGCCGATGTACTCTCCCTCATCTTTTGGAACTGACGAGCAGCATATCCTATATGGCCAATCATATAAAGCTTTGAGCATGATAATAATGATTGCAATACTAATGTCTCAAACTTTGATATAAAAAATGCAAAATGTCAATCAAGAAAAAAGAGATAATAAAAGATACCGTACCTCACGACATGTTAATCAAGGAGTGAAGGATTGTCAACTATAACCTATCTAATTTATCTATTATGTACAACACCAAACAGTTATGATTCAGCACCCATTACTCTTCTATCGAATATCTCAACAGGGGTACGAACATCTGTCCATTCATTATTATCCTTCCTCTTCCTGAACAAGTAAGTATCAGTATATCCCAAGGCTACACGACTCTTGGCGATGAAGCCAGACAGAGTCGAGGCTGGATTGCCTATGAAGACAGATGACATGACTGCAGCAGTAATGTCCCCACCGACCCATGATACTTCATCCGGTATCAACCGAATATTCGGTCCAATGTCTGGATCATCTCGTAGCTTTTGCAGTATCTCTGGACGTTGATGATCGGTTATGAATAGGACTGGATGGCCAAGCATATCAGTCTCCTTCAGGATTGACTTGATGTAGTCAGGAGACATATCAAGTGCGGCTCGATCATCACAACCCGAGGAGGCAGCTACTCGGGCAAGAAGACGCTTGCCAGGCTCGCCTTCTAGGGATCTTGAATGTATGACAGTGTACTTGATTTCTTGATTCTTCTTCCGATCTTGAGGAAACATCTTGTTAATAACTGAGCACATATCGTTAACTTGTACATGGTGAACACTTGTCATTCGAACTCCTTCTTGATCAACACCTGTATGATGTGACCTCCAGAATGTACGTAATAGATGTGTCTGATACTCGACATACTCAGATTGTAACTTAATACCCGTCTTTGAGATAATTCCCGGTTCATGTTCATATCGTAGTGGTGAATACAGGAACAAATCTCTTATACCGGTGCGTCGACCAACTCGTTGATCAACAAACTTATACTCCTCCAACTCCTTCCTATCATCAAAGATCTTAACACAAAAGGCTGACTCAAACATCTCCTTCCACAACACAATATCATCATTCGGTATAGAAAAACTATATTCCATAATACGTTGCATGAAAAACGTCCCGAACATTATACCAACAATCATATTATTAGTATCAGGTTGATCTCGTGCATATTGCAAGGCGTGTAGAAATTCAATAAAGTTATTCCCCGTTCGTCCAAATCCGGCTAATCCATCAAGTAGTAGTACCGATGTTTCACTCTTTGGTTTATTCATATGTTCTTGACATATATTGGCATACTTTGTAAAGATTTCTAAATCATATTCATGTGATATAGGTGCTGCTCTACTACATATTTGCAATGGTTTAGAATGTAGTTCTTTCATTACATGTTCTCCTGGTGGAGATTCTCGATGACGCTTGGGTTGCCAAATGTATTTACTTTGTCGAACATAGCTTAGCTTACGTCGGCCTCTAGTATTATCGTCAATACTATCATTGTCGATACTGCTTCTCCATAGTATACAAGCGACGCCGATGAATAGTAATAGTGCTGGACTTATCCTCTTCATCGTCATGATTGTTATTGTTTTTAATTGATTAAGATGGCATTATTATTGCATTGAGAAGAAGGATATCAAGGCACAACGGGGCTACTTGTAGAATTCCCCTACGCCCGCGGAAAAGCCCTACTCCAACGCAGAGCCCCCGGAGGGCTAGCGCAATTTTATAAGTGTCTTTGAAGACCGGGCAAATGCCCCGCTGACCGGGCAATGACGGGGGCCATGTCACATTACGATTTCATCCTCCTCCACTCCCATATTATTAGCTCCTCATATGGTGAGCTTGAATAGCTCCCCTCAATACAATATAATATCATGCAGAATACAAATAAACTGATAGGCCGGCTAACCCTAATTACATGCCTCGCATGGTTGTGTCTATTATTAATATCAAATGATGAGCCGACACCACAACATCTCCGACGAGAGTTAATGCTCGGTAAACTATCCCCACAACAAGTGAGAATATTGCAAGAGAAGGAGAATAAATCATCGTCAGAGGCTGTTCGATCATCATTAGATATTGATGATGAATATGATATACCAGATTGGCTATCTTCTGCAAGTGATATGACAATAGCAATTCGTCAACAGCAACAATCTACATCAACAGAAAGAAGTTTTATACCACCCCAATTCTTATCAACTGTACAATATAATCTACAAGATGCAATTGAATCAACATCATCCTTTATGAACACGGTAGGTATATTACTATACACACCAAAATCCAATCAATTTAAAATGTATTACAATACCAAGGATATGAAATGGGCAGCATCCTGTCGTAAGTTATCATTAGCATTTAAGGAATTTGTTATGTTATTACGTCATGAATTTCCAACGAGATTTCAACAAGATGAAGATGAATTGGCAATTGTTATTAGTGGTGGAGACTATCCAAAATTAAGTCGTAATTGTCTATTATCATTCCCAAATACCTCTGATGAATGTATATCACATAAAACACCCATATTACAATTTGGTAGTGTCTTCCGTCCACCTACATACTCTCAATCATTACCAAATATGTTAATGATGCCAATGAGTGCAACGCATTTAACGTGCTTTACACAGTATGGTATAAGTAATAAAGAAAAAGTTTGTGATAGTTTTAGTGAAAAGACACCTAATGCTAAACGGTACATGGTATTTGGTGATGGTACAAGTACCAAGTTTGAGGTACGTGTGTCTTGTGTGTGGTTGATGTGCTTGTGTGCTTGTGCATATGTTATGCTTGAGTCACGATTACTCACCATTATCTACCTCTTCTCTTTCTTTCTCCATATCATCTCACTACAGGATCTCATCCCTCAAGTAGTCTGGCGCGGAACAGACTTTGGTTACATGGGTAATCACATCAATGCCAATCTACGTCGACCTACTCCCAAGGAAGATATTGATGATAAGATTAAAGGTACTCCTCTAGACTTTATGAATCCTCAAGAGAAGAAGGCAGCCGCTACGGCTGAGTTACTCAAGATATATGATGATCTTATCCCCCGGTGGAAGGGTGTTGTCTTGACTGCCAAGGCTGAGGTTGAGGCTCAAGACGATCAAGAAGAGCAACAAGACGACAATAATGTCCTACCCTGGGCAAACATCAAGTTTACAACCACAGCACCGGTAGCAAAAGACGATGCCAAAGCCGAGTTTGCCAAACTTGATGAGTATATCAATTCCAAGGGTGAACGAATGTCACTCGAGGGGCTAGCCCAATACAAGTATCATATAGATATGGGAGGTGGAGGCGGTACAACATGGACTGGCACCATGACAAAGATGGCAATGCCAGGCTTGTTATTCCATCATATGACACCTACGAAGGATTATATCCATGAATATATGAAGCCTTGGATACATTATGTCCCTATCAAGGCAGATCTTAGTGATCTAAGAGAGAAATATGAGTGGGCTGAGTCTCATCCCGAAGCGGCTGAGATGATTGCATCTCAAGGTTCCGACTTGATGAGATATTTGGGTACACCTCATGGTTTTGGTGAAATGTATCAAGATGTCTTTGTTGATCAAGTTCGTCAAGTGATTGAGGCATATCAACCTGTATCTAAGTCACTTCCTGGATCATCTTTAGAGGAAGTCTTGGAGAGTCATGAAGAACTAGTTGTGAAATCTGTTTGTACAACTGGACATGATTGTGTAGAAGAATCAACAGATGGTCGATCGAAGGCTCTCATACCCACTGATTATCCAGAACATATCAAGAAGGCTCGAGCTGAAAAGGCGATTGCTCGAAAGCTTTGGCTTAACAATCTGGAAAGAAAACCATACCAGCCATTGTCTGAACAAGAACAATAATGGATTGATATGCTGTTGATCATATCTTATGCACATAGATGATAGGTTAAATATGTAGTTGTAGAGTTTCAATGTCTCAACAATACTCTATAATTCTTTATACTATTATCTTCTTCTACAACATACACTATCTACTTGATGAACTTACATGAAAGTATCAGGGCCCTCATCCTCGTCCTCATCCTCGTCGTCTCCATCCCGATCATTACCTTCGTTTTCATCCTCGTCCTCGTCGTCTCCACCCCATTCATCCTCATCTTCATCTCCGTCCCATTCATTACAATTACACTCATTGTCTTCGTTTTCGTCTTCATTCTCGTACTCATGAAGATCGGTACCAAACTCTGCGTAGTACCTAGTGAATCCTAACTGATAACACAATGATCTATTCTGTCTGATTTGACGCCTGCTATTGCAAAACTCCCTTTCTAGACGATCACATGCACGTTTGTCTCGACTGCGCATATTACGGCCACACATACCGTATCCACGGCTTCGATAACTACGGCTCTTACCCTTCTTTGAGCGTGAAGAGGAAGATGACTTCCTTTTCTTGTTCTTACTCTTGGAACTAGAGTTAGATGTTGACTTCTTCTTCTTCCGCTCGGACTGTCTCTTCTTCCTCTCCGATTGCCTCTTCTGCTTGTTGCCCTTGTCACTGCTCTTCATCATCAATGCAGTTTGTGTCTCACTGCCCTTGGCCACGGCCGCATCCAAGACACCATTGAAACTACCAATGGCTCTAGCAACAGCCGTAGCTTCCTGTAAAATGAGTCGCATCAAATAAAAGTATGTAGGAAGAGGTTATGAGTTATGCATAAGACGGATTCATACTGATAACATATGATATGCACTTTCATGCTTATGATATGTATCATTCATCTTACCTCTGCTTGCGCAGCTAGTAACGGCTGTGTTAAAGCCGCGAGAGTGACGATTAGAGAGAGTTTCATATTGTTTTGTGTTGTTTGTAAGTATGTAGCGAGTCTTAGTCAAGTCTATTTTAATTTTGTGGAGATGTGGATTTGCTCGATATTATTTTTTATGAGTTGAATGATATAGAATGGTCAACCAACCACGAGCGGTCAAGATGACGTCAAGAAGCTACTTTAATTAATTCCGCTTACACCATTCATATCCAACACACTTTGAACAAATGGTGCATAGAAATAGGAAGCAAGACGATGAGCATTTTGGCCGGTATCCTATGGTATCCTTGATTGAATCTCCTCTCAATCACCTACCCCTTACATGGGGTTACTCTCTCTGCTGGATGTTTAGTTCATCTTAAGAGACAAGAAGTTTATCCCGAGAAGAGGTAACATATTGTAGTCACAATGTTCAACACATACATGAGCTCAAAAAGAGGTATCACATAATTTACCCCACTTTTGTTGTACCTCGTGGGTAAGTTCTGGTTTCAAAATGCACTGCTTCAGACTCTTCGTGCCAGTGCACTCCATAACCGGAACCATGTGATCATAACCGCTAATTATATCCCTCCATGTCTTGTCGGGATGTGTAGTTGAAACAGGCTGGTATGCCTCAATTACTCTTTTCAATGGCTCAACAAAGACGTCATCATACAACTTTCCAAAGCCTTGAGGAGTACCCAACTCTCGCATGAAGTCTGTTCCAGCATCTGCAATTCTCTTAGCTTCTTGGGGATGAGCCTCTGTCCAATCAAACTTCTTTTTCAAATCTTGTAAGTTTTCTGATACTGGAATGTAGTGCTTCCAAGGGGTGAGATAATCGTGTATGTAATCCTTGGTAGGCGTCATATGATGAAAGAGTAGTCCTGGAAGAGCAAGTTTTTCTATTGTACCTGACCATGTAGTACCTCCACCGCCACCTAGATCAATGTGGTACTTGTACTTGGCCAACTCTTGTAGATTCATGCTTTTACCAACGGCAATACCAACTTTCTCCCATGGCTCGTACCTTTCTGAGCCAATCGTAGGCGGTTTATCTCCACCTGGTTGAGAACTAAACTTGATATTGGCCCAAGCAACATCATTTGTATTCTCGGCCTTGAGTTCTGCATCTGTAGTCAAAGCAACACCTTTCCAACGAGGGACTAGAGTATCAATCTTGTCATTCAACATTTTAATCGTTGTCTCACGATTGTTCCAGCCAGCGTCAGTTCTTCTCGGGTCCAAATGAAACCGGTTTGGCATTGGACGAAGCATCCTCGAACTGGCTTGGAGACTTGGTAAGAATGTGAAATCAGTTCCTCTCCAGATCAATTGTGGCTGTTTTCGATTTGTATATTGAAAGAGAAGTATTAGAACGGACAAATCATATCACATGCTCACATCATATATTCATACATACACATACAGTATACTCACCATTAAACTATCAAACTCTAATCCATTCTCTTGGCCAAATACTAAATGCTTAGAAGTCAATATGTCACATACGCTATCATTTTCTGCCCATTGCTTAAAGCACTTCATATGAGTCGGAAGGGGTCCGGTAATCATGTTAGGGTATACGCTTGTATCTCGAAAGACACTCCCAAACATCAATAAGGGAGCTATACCATCAGTATATGGCAGTTTATCTTTCATAACATGAGGGTAATCACCACTTCCGATAGGAATAACCAACTCATCTGAATCTTTGGTAAATCGTTCTGGAAATGTTTCTCTCAACAAATATGTAAAAGTATTCAAGCTTCCCCATAACTTGCCATTACTACTAGTCCATTCCATATCTTTTGAATAATGTACTATAAATCTGTCCGCAGTTGGGTCGTAAATTAGTAAACAGAATGTATATTCCCATATTGATGCTTCATTTATTGCATCAATGATTGTAAATTGTTTTATCTTTTGCGAGGAGGATATGTCGTCGGTATCTTTGTGGAGTACATCATCTGTGTTATTGTTCATGGCAAAGGCAGCGGCCGCATTATAATCGTCGTCACTTTCATTGTTATAATTGCAATCGTTGTGTAATTTGTTAAGTATATGACCTGGCGATGTTGCAACATACAATCTCCTCCTTCGATTATAAAGTTGCTGTTTGCTGTCGGTATCCTCGTAGCTTATTGATTTTGTGCTAAATTGAATAGCACACAATGCCGCTACACAAATGAGAGCTTTAAAGGTTTGTCTCCTTTTAGACGGCTGCTCCATCTTACCAATCATCAGTCGTCATATAGTAGCGTTAATCTAATCTACCACCAGATTATCAGAGCAGATTATGGCCGTTTGGATGACTGTCTCGTCAGTACCGTTGTCTTAAATGCCTCAAGTCGCATCTTGATCCGCTGGCAGCAAAATTGGGATGCCCAAACAATAGACAATAACATTGCAACCATGAAGCTCGTCAAGAGTTATAAGCAGTCGTCTACATTGGCAATATGCCTCCTAGCATGCTTTGCAGTGCTCACTATATGGTCGTCGAATAAACAAATCAACGGAGTGTACGACTATGATGAGTATGATGAGGATGAGGAAGAAGTACTAGTATCTCGACGATTAACATTAGCGTCAATCGAACAAATGAAACAACATGAAGAATCATATTATAAAGAGTTTGAAATGCCAAATTGGTTACGTAAGTTATGCAATTCTAGTAACTATAATGATGGTATGAGTAGTGAAGACGTTAGTATTGCAATGTCTACCGCTATTGCAACAGCAGCAGCAGATGATGAAAATCTATCCAAGCGTACTCTAGTATCAAACTTACCTACATATACATTCAAAGATACATTAGAATCAACAAATACATTCTTAAACTCAGTGGGTGTATTATTATACAGACCAGAAAATGATAACTTCATTATGCTGTATGGTAATAGACAGAAGTATAAAAGTAAACTTGGTATGGGTTTTAAAGAATTAACAAAGATGTTACGATTGGAATTTCCAGAGAAATTTCAGGGAGAGAAGAGTACTGAATTGGGTAAGTATAAGAATGGTGACACAATATATTTTTCTTTTATGTTTTTGTGTTGGATATGTTTTCTTTTTGTGTTTTGTGTTTAACAAGTGGATAAAAGAGACATTCAATAACTCATATCTTTTGTAATATGTTGGCTCACGTTTGTTCTCCCCCCCCCCCCCGTATCTCTCTATACATAACAAAACAGCCATCGTTATTGGCGGAGGAGATTGTCCACATTTAAGTAGAGCATGCGGAAACTCCTTTCCAGATACCGATGGAAGATGTAAACAAGATGAAACTCCCATGTTAAATTTTGGCTCTATATTCCGTAATCTTGATAATGTACTACCCAATATGATCGCCATGCCCACGACTTCTCACCATCTACAGTGTTTTGCACAGTTTGCATATAATCTTAATACTGAGGGTGCAAAGCTAAGGACTTGTAATAGTTTCGCTGCTGCAGGTAAGGATAGTAAGGGTAGTTTAGTATTTGGTGAAGAGGCTGGGTTGAAGTTTGAGGTACGTAACCAAGCAAGATCTTTTGTGAGAGCTCATTTATAATGAGCAGGAAGTGACTCAATTTGTTCCTCTATTATGTACTAATATTAATCTATCATCTCTTCTACGCCTCACCCTCCTTCATAACAAAACGGAACAGGATCTAATCCCTCAAGTAGTATGGCGAGGCACGGATTTTGGTTTCCTTGGTCATATTGAACCTACTCTCGGCAGGCCAGATCCACAACGAGATATCAAAGATAAGATTGATCCTCAAGTTACAACAGACCCCAAGGAGAAGAAGGCTGCCGCGACGCTTGCACTACAACAAGTGTATGACAAGCTCTACCCTCGTTGGAAGGGCGTTGTCTTAACTGCCGAAGCGGAAGTTGAGGTTGAGTCATCGGCTGCTCAAGCTGAAGAAGAAGAATCTGACCTCCTTCCCTGGGCTAACATCAAGTTTAGTAATACAATCGCACCTGAACAGGCAAGGTTAGATGAAGTTAATACATACATCTCTGCCAAGGGTGAACGTATGAATGCAGCGCAGCTGGCCAAGTATAAGTATCACATTGATATAGGCGGAGGTGGTGGAACAACGTGGACTGGCACAATTGCAAAGCTTGCAATGCCCGGCTTGTTATTCCATCATGTCACGCCTACTACAGACTACATTCATGATTACAAGATGAAGCCTTGGATACATTATGTACCCATCAAGGCAGATCTTAGTGATTTGAGAGAGAAATATGAGTGGGCTGAGTCTCATCCCGAAGTTGCCAAGCTAATTGCATCTCAGGGTTCAGAGTTGGTGAGGTACTGGACGTCAAGTGATGGATTTAAAGAGATGTATCAGGACATATTCGTTGATCAAGTTCGTCAAGTGATTGAGGCGTATCAGCCAATTTCAACGACAGATCCCGATTCAAATTGGGAGAAAGAATTGGAGAACCATGAAGGAAAGACCTTTGAGGCAAAGATCATGTGCTCTGGTAAAGGGTTGTGTTTTGATATCCCTACAGAAGAGCAGTTGTCTCTCAAGACTGTATGATTTAATTATGATAAGTATGTGTAATTTGAGTATGTCCTGGCGATTAATATAGAAATGTAAGGTCGGTAATGAAGATTCATCATCGTCAGTAGTACTCTTAATCTTTAATGCTCTATTTGCCCTACTGCCACAAGTTGAATCTCTGTAATATCACTAATCGTATCATACCACTGTTAAGCAAAAGTGTATTTATGCAACTTGTGGATCATATGAATATGCAGTATTGAAAACAGCTGCTGTAGGAAACCACTTCTCCATGAATGACCCATCCTTCGTCCATGGAGCACTATGTCTTATCATATCATCATGAGTGAGACGCCCATTAATCTTTTTGTAGCCATCAGAAGGATCATCGGCAGCAATAGGGCGATGGAACTCACTATACCAGTTCTCACTTGACACTATATTATCAACTCCAATTGGTTTCATAACATTGCCTCTAAAGCTACCATCATCGGTACCAAGCCACTTGAGGTCTTGATCAGTATTTGTATCTAGAAGAGTACCTACTCGTTCTGTTAATTCTTTTTGCATACACCATGCACCACTAGCAAAACCATGAAACCCATCACCTATCCAACAGTTTGGAGAGCAAGAAGGCTTCAGCCTTACCAAGTCTTCTTTCAATACTGCTACCTGCGCATCCATATCATCATCAAAGTAGCATACCCATTCTGGTTTAGGATCATTGAGTTTGGCATATTCTTTAAAAACTTCACGCATTTTGATACGTTGAGCTAGATGAGCTGCATTAAGATCCCCACCTTTGAATTCAGCTTTGTATTCACCCACACGATCTGTGCCATCAATTTGACGTACAGAGATGTAAGAATGCTCCTGTTCAAACTTCTTGACCTCCTCTGTATTGTGGTGGTCGAGTAGCTAAGAGATATCATATTATACATATATTATAAGTGTGATATGATGTTGGTCAATACACAAAAAGAAGAGATGATATCAATACACCGATTCATATGGTAATAGACAATATACATCTACTTACAAATGTCATTCCATCGTTGTATTTAAGTGTGCGCCCCCATGAGTTGGCAATTCGCTTAGAACGGTCAAGATACTTTGGCTGTCCTGATGACTTAATATAGAAATGTAAGGTCGGTAATGAAGATTCATCATCGTTGGTGGTAGTATCAATGGCTTGTCGCGTTTCAACTGTCTTTGGATCGATCAGGGATAGCTGTCGAAGGTTACTGCTGCTAGAAGTATCTTGCTGATCAACAACAGAAGGTTCGTCGTTTACAACTGCAATGATGTAGATTGCAATTGCAATACATGCTAGGAATAATAGGATAGCAGAGCCTGTCGATTTACTCATTGTATTGATTTAGTATTTAGTAGAGGATGAAGGAGTATAGGCTGCTCGGGTGGAACGTTGATATACACCTCTGTAGTCTACTACTAGAGCTGCTAGTAAAAAGGATACCAAGGATACCACTAGCGGGCTACTAGTAGAATTCCCCTACGCCCGCGGAAAAAGAACAATCTGTACTAGTACACATCGCAGTTGCCCCCGGAGGGCTAAAGCACGTAGCGCACTTTTATATGTGTCTTTGTAGATGACCGGACCGATAAGTGTCTGGGCAAAATGACGGGGCGTGTCAATTAGGATCTCATTTGCTCTCAATACAAAACAAATAATGCAGAATACAAATAAGCTAATCGGTCGGCTAACTCTACGAGAAGTAGTACATATACTATTACTTCTCATCAGCCTATGATTGTTAGTTGATAGAGTTTAACAATAGATAAACTTAAATCTTGAAGACTGAGCGGAGTTTCTGACTCTTTTTAAGTATCAAGTATCCTACTTAGTTGCAATGATGAAGACAATACAAGTAAGGACCCGGCAATCATCAGCCGTGAAAGGATTAGTAGTTGTAGCTGTAGTAATATTGTGCAATCTATATAATGAAAGAACCACTTTCCAACGCCAACTGAGAAGAAACTTGCTCAATGATGCGAACACTCTACAGAGATTATACGGTTCGAAAACAATTGATTTATTCAACAAACTACACAATGATTGCAATTATAATGTAGATGAAAGTGAAGAAGATTATAACATTGCAGCTTCAAAAGCAGTAGATGGGAAAGAAGAGGATAACAGCACCACTGCAATTGCAATATCCTCATCGATACAAAAGTATACAATCACGGATACACTAAACGAAGCATCGTTATTCCGTAGTACCTTTGGTATATTGATATACAATCCTCAAACTGATAAATTTATATTATATTCAACTGGATCATGGTCTAACTTTGTACGAAAGGGACGGAATGCAATTAGAGACTTTGTATATTTATTACGACATGAATTCCCAGAACGATTTACATCCACATCGGATGAATTTGTTATATGCGTCGGTTCGGATGATTATCCTCATGTCAAGACGTCGAAGTTACCACATTTAAATGGCGTGGCTCCGGTGTTACAATTCGGGTCTAGCTTTAGAGATACAAGCGTATATCCTAATATGATTGCTATGCCCATGCCTGGCGGTGACTTGCACATGGGTTGTTTCTTACATTGGTCTGTTAGTGAAAAGACAACCATATGTGAACGATTAACAACAATGGTAGATGATTATAATGTTGGTAATGAGTGGAATAGTTTGATTGTAAGTATATACATATTGCTTATCGATATGCTTGACTCTGTTTTCTATATCTGATACATGTTTTCATTCATACTCTCAATCTCATGCCATATATCAACATTACTTACACAACGAACAGCCACAACTAATCTGGAGAGGCACTGATTTCGGTTTCCTTGGTTTCATCACACCGACTCTAAGTCAACCTGACCCCATCAAGATTTTACGCCGTCATCTATCTGAGAATGATAAAGATGCCGACAAGGACGACGTTCGTCGAAATGCCATTCAAGCATTGAATGAACAAATCGATAGTCTTGTCCCTCGTTGGAAAGGCACTGCCTTGACTGCCGATGCTGAACTTCAAGTAGAAGGCACAAATGATTTGCCTTGGGCTAACATCAAGTTCTCCTCCTATAATTGGAAAGGCAAGAAGCCTACCATTGGCTCACATCAGTACGAGCCATGGGAGAGCGTTGATATTGCCGTTGGTGAAGGAATGTCACGATCTGAGCTAGCCAAGTACAAGTATCACATCGATCTAGGTGGTGGAGGGGGCACTACATGGGGTGGTACAATCGAAAAGTTGAGTATGCCAGGCTTGTTATACCATCATATGACGCCTACCAAGGATTACATACACGATTATCTTACTCCTTGGAAGCACTACATTCCAGTATCAGAAAGCTTACAAGATTTGAAAAAGAAGTTTGATTGGGCCGAGGCTCATCCCCAAGAAGCTAAGAGAATTGCAGATGCCGGAACAGACTTTATGCGAGAGCTTGGTACTCCTCAAGGCTTTGGAAAGTTGTATGATGACGTCTTTGTTGAGCCTTTGAAAAGGGTAATTGAGGCATACCAGCCCGTAGCAACAACACATCCCGACAAGTCATGGATGGATATGCTGAATGATAATGTGTTATCTGTCAACCCTATCATGGAATGTGATGGACTTGTAGATCTTATAGACTGTAAAAGATTGTAAACTAGCTTACACTCTATGTGCATAAGATATAATCATATCATATCTACATTATTTTCTGCCAAACAAGGCATAAGTATCTCTGGAATGACAAAC